>ERZ802819.1560-NODE-1560-length-13958-cov-27.7332_pt1 | contig 13958 bp, 10 predicted proteins | sample MGYA00345647_ERZ802819 | MGnify/ENA primary metagenome ERZ802819 (study PRJEB30503, sample SAMEA104212355) | marine metagenome | biome: Westerlies Biome; feature: [SRF] surface water layer (ENVO:00010504) within the epipelagic zone...; material: water... | reverse complement strand
GGTTTCATTTGCTCGAGTTTATCTTTTACAGCAAGGCTCGGTTTGACCGCGACTATGCCTTTCTAGACCAGGATGGCGTGAGGGAAAAGCAAAACTATCGCGGCAGGCAGAAAATTGCGCTACAGATATTTCTGTCACGTGGTGTAAATCCCTTACTGGAAAGAAAGGAGCTATCATGTATTTTAAACAATCTATATTTAGAAACATTATTTATCTCGCTGTCTGTTTTGTCATTATACCGCAGCTGGCATTCGCAACCCAGCCTGTTAGAGTGCTGACGGTCACCGGCGCGGCAGCGGTAAAAAGGTAAAACCTGATCAGGCAAAGTTAACGTGGACAATTGAAGCCCGCGCAGATGCACCGGCCTCAGCAATGGCCGCGCTCAGGTCAAAAACGGCTTCACTCTTGGCCGCACTTGAAGCTTTTGGCTTGCCCAAAGAGGATCTAGCAAGCTCAGTTTTATCGCTGTCACCAAATTTTCAATATATTGACAGGCAACCACCTAAATTGCTGGATTATACCGCCACCACGCGGCTGGAGGTCACAATTAACCATCTTCCTGCCTTTCCAGAAATCGTTCAAATCGGCCTCGACCTTGGGGTAACGGCATTGGGAAATCTGGTTTTTCTAACCAAGGATGAGGCCCGATGGCAAAGCCTAGCTCGACAAAAGGCCATGAAAGACGCGCTGGTAAAGGCGCAGGATTACGCAGAGGCTGCTGAAGTGAAATTGGGCCAATTGATCAGCTTGTCTGATCGTCTCCCTGAGCGTGGTGGGCCTCCCGGTTTTTTGACCGCGCAACGTAGCTTATCAGAGGCGGGAATTGTGCCACAAGACGTTGCGTTCAGGCAGTCGGTGATTGCTCAGTACGAGATATTGGTCAAGCCGGAATAGCCAGCTTGACCAAAAGTGCTTAAACGAATTTTGCAATCTCAAGCGCTTGATTCAGATCCGCGATCAAATCGTCACTATCTTCGATGCCGATTGAGAGGCGAACTACATTTGGCCCAGCGCCTGCGGCAATTTGCTGTTCTGGGCTTAGCTGACGGTGGGTGGTGGATGCAGAATGTATCACCAGTGACCTACTGTCGCCCAAATTGGCCACATGGCTGAAAATTTCAAGACTATCCACGAATTTCAGGCACGCTTTATAGCCGCCCTTCAGCGACACTGTAAACAAGCTGCCCGCGCCTTTGGGGCAAATTTTTGCGACACGGTGGTTGTAGGGCGAACTGGGAAGCCCGGCATAGGTCACTGCTTCAACAGCCTCGTGGGTTTCAAGCCAAGCCGAAATTTTCTGGGCGTTTTCAACATGTCGCTGCATGCGCAGTGACAATGTTTCAATGCCCATTAACGTATAATGTGCGGATTGCGGGTTCAGCGTCATTCCAAGGTCGCGCAGCCCGATTGCAATGCCGTGAAACGTGAAGGCCAACGGCCCAAATGTTTCATGAAATTTGAGCCCGTGATATGCAGGTTCGGGCGCGCTGAGCGAGGGAAACTTATCCGAGGCAGACCAATCAAATTTTCCACTATCCACCACACATCCACCCGTGACCGTACCATTGCCGGTCAAGAATTTGGTCGTGGAGTTCACCACAAGTGTTGCCCCATGCTCGATTGGGCGGCATAGATATGCCGAAGCGCTGGTGTTATCGACGATCAAGGGAAGCCCGGCTTCATCAGACAGGGCGCTGATCGCCGGCAGATCGGTGATATAACCCCCAGGGTTTGCGATTGATTCACAGAATACCGCACGCGTGTCGTCATCAATTGCAGCTTTCACCGCGTCAAGATCATCAAAATCTACAAATTTTGCGCCCCAGCCAAAGCGTTTAATTGTTTGGCTGAACTGCGTGATTGAGCCTCCGTAAAGCCGCGTCGAAACAACAACATTGCGTCCGGGTTGCATCAGTGGAAACAGCGCCATAATTTGCGCGGCATGTCCGGATGAACAACAAACGGCGCCCACGCCGCCCTCTAAAGTTGCAATGCGTTCCTGCAATACGGCCACGGTTGGGTTGGTCAATCGCGAGTAAATATAGCCAACTTCTTGCAGGTTAAACAAAGCGGCTGCGTGATCGGCATCTCGAAACACAAACGCTGTGGACTGATAGATTGGTGTTTGCCGAGAGCCAGTGGCCGGATCAGGCCGGGCGCCCGCGTGAATTTGTAATGTATCAAACCCGTAGGTTGTTTCGTTTGTCATCAATCTATCTCCTAAATCAGTTCCAGTTGTGATAAGAAAGTCAGGCTGTTTAAACAATGCTATTATTCTGTAATGAGCGCTTGCTCGCCTAAATTAGGAACATAATATCCTATATTTTCGCAATTACTGGGAAAGTATTTCCTTTTCGGCGGCTTTGCCCGAGATGGAACTTGCAAGGCTTTCCGGTGAAAACAGATTTTTCTGTTCAGCGGATCCAATACCCCAAAGCTTTTAATTTATTACGCAGCGCAACCTCACAGATTGGTTGATGGCTGCGATCAATCATTCCGCGCAATCGGCGCCCTTGTTTTTGATAAATCATCCGTTGAAAAGCCGGGTGCTGCGACAGACGTGCGCGGATGTGGGCTTGGTTTGCAAGTCTTTCTAATGTTGTGATGACTCGATCATCTTCTCGGGCGTAAAGAAGGGGTATCCTACGATAATGACAGCTGGTCTTTGCGTCCAGCCATCCCCGAGTAAGTGTGTGTCTTCCCCCCCCCCAAAGCTGTGAATAACCATGGGCAAAACCACTTGGTCCAGCCAAGGGTCTAAAGATTGTCGGGTGATCCGAGGGCGCGTGCTGTTTTTGATCCTTTGGGCAAACTCTAGGAAGCGCGCGCCGAATTTAGTTGGGCTTTCGTAAAAGAAAAAGCTGGCATTGAAGTATAAGTACCGCCGCCAATCCTGAGCGGAAAATTGTTCATCTAGCGAAGAAGTGTAGTCTACGCCACAAATGTCATAACAATCTTTCCAGATATCCGCGTAGTGATGTCCTGGCCCCAAAGGTTGCGGCCAAGTTGCTGTGCGGCGCAGCGATGCAGTTGGGCGCGAAAAATCAAACGGTACATCGCATAGTTCATCCAATATCAGCGTGTCACTGTCAAAAAATAAAAACGGTTTATCGTTAGGCATGGCCGTCAAACATTCTATTTTGTTTCCGTAGGGATAGCTTTCGCCGAAAATCTTATTGTCAAAGGCAATGAATTCCGCACCAAGCTCTGCAATCAAATCTCGCGTGTGCTGAGAGCGGATCATCGGGTTCATGGTCCATGCTTGGTTTGGCCGTGGTTCAGCAATAAACACCCGCCCTTCGAATTTTGGGCTATTGGCCCGCAGCGAAGCTAAAAAAAGGATCACTTCAAATTCCAGCCGCCCGTTTTGTCCGATTAGCACCAGATTGAAATGTGGCACGGCTCTCTCGGGTCGTCTTCTAAAGGCGGGCCATAAATTGGGTTTGCTGTTTTGGAAAATAGGTGAAATCAGAGCAAGTCTTTCATTGTACAGGTAATGGCTCAAAAGACCGAGTACAGAAGATTTTTGACAATTTTATGGCACTATATCTGAGACTTGGTAGTCAGATTGATCCTCTGCTTGGCTAAAGTGGATGAGGTCGGGCCCTTTTCGATGGCTTGCTCTTCAATCTAGTTTCAGTTCTCTTTGTCGGGTAGGGTTTATAAATTATGGCTTGTGAGGCCTGGTATGGATGGTGGCGGCTTCAGCTTCTTTACGCCTCAAGTATAAGAGTGGGTAGAGGTGGCCATAACCGCGCATTTATTTTGATATGTCGGGGCGGTACTGTGAATTGGAAGGCAAAATTGCAGCTAGAGCCTGCGTTATTTTCCAAAACTCTAATTTGTGCCTGCCTTGATCGTGCGTGTCGTTTCGGCGTTCAACCCAGAAATCTAAAGAATTGGACCTTTTGATGAGACCTCAGTATAGAATGGTCGCGTTACAGTGTGAAATAGGCGCAATCCAATCTAGGCTAAGTTGATACTCAAATTAATTTTCCTTTCGGTTGCTTACTTTTTTCCAAAGTCGAAAATACCATTAGGCTATATATTTTTGGTGTTGATGCACCTCTTCGGAGCGTTTTTGATATTGGTTGCTTACGCGGATTACGGAACTGAGCCCAACTCAGTTGTGCAGTTTGAGATAATCCTTGGACTCACTTTTGTGCTGATTGGGTGGGTTCTGGGTCTTATCTTGATAAAACAGGGTCGCTCTGCACAAAAGTAACGAAAGCCGCAGGCTCAGTTTCCAGAGTTTTTGGTTCAATTTGCAATGATAGACAGTTCATGCCGCATCCAGCCTTTCGACCTTTAATTACGCAGGTGATCGAAATCGCATCAGTGAATGAAAATATGCCTCTTAATATATCGAAAAGGCAATTTATCACCTCATCGGCGTATTGCGGTTCGCAGTTGAAAAGTATCATTTCTAGTTGCTTTTCGTGTCGGCAGCATGCGACCATCTTCGCAAAGATCGTTGTCACTTATTAATTTATATTGCAGCAATAAGGACGGAAAAGTCATGTTTAAGAATTTAACAATTATACTAATGGGAAGTATTATGGTTTCTGGGTGCCTTTCTGGAGGAGCTCCAGAAAAACCAAGAGATGTAGCAGATGTGTCTTCTTCCGACACATCAACGATTATTGATCCTAAAATCGTGAAGTCTTCGGAGGAGGGGATTGAAATTAAATATGCGCAATTATCCTTCGGCTTTGATGCAGGCTGTAACCCTTACAAAACATATTCTTCTGACTTAAACGAATGTGCCAAGTTACCAGAAAATGTGAAAGATATAGCAATAGAGCACTGTGCTGAGAGCGGTAGGAAAGCCGTATTTTTAGGCAATAAAACCAGCCTGCTACAAATGACGATTTCTGAATTCAGTTGTGAAGAAACATAGACGAAACCTTTTTATGACAGGGCTTTTGCGTGGCACACCACTCATTCCTAAAAATTAGCCTTTTGGTCTGGGTGACGGTTGGCCGTTGGTGGGAAGCTTTTGGAACTCACGCACGCCCATTCAACAATTGGCCAAGCTAAGATCCTGAAGGCCGCAATCAAGAGAAAGGCAACCAGCACACAAAACACAAAGCGTAGGACTAAGATAACCAGCAAACTGGGTCCCAAAAGCATCATCAGCGCTGTATCTTCAAAAACCGAGTGAAATAAATTGATAAAAACCAAGGCACTTAAAGCCTGCATTTTATTCACATGGCCGGCCTTTACCTCTTTGATCATAAGACCACCACCAAAGCCCAAGCCTAGGGTTAATCCAACAACCATAATTGTCGAAGCATTTTCATCTATCTTAATTAAATTCAAGAAAGGCCGCATACAAAGCGCTATCAGCCTTTCAATGCCGAGGATCTTGAGGATTGCCAGCGCCGTTAATAACGCAATTATTACAATTTGAATAAAGATAAGACCTTTGATTTGATCCACGCTCCACTCGAACCAGGATGGGGCAACTTGAAATTCCGGTAGATGTATCAAGGCTTTTTGTTGCAATAAATCAAAGCTTGTTAAAACTTGATTCAGTAAAAAACAAAAAATAACAGCCGTGAAAACGCGCAAGCAGACAACGAAAATTATTTTTGTTCCCGCCTGTCGAGAAATCACAGCCTCAACTGGCAAAGCATGCGCGAATAACATAAAGCTCGCAAGGATACTTGTTTCAGCGACGCTAAGTTCGGTGATCATCTCAAGAGATGCCAGAACGATCAAGCCAGCATAGGGGTTTGTGAGCATTGTTGTTGTCAGCACAATAGATAACGCGGCCGGCAAGCCAATCAATTCAGTGACCGGTTGCAGCCAAATATCAAGAATATCCACAGCACCCAAGTCTTGCGCAATTTTTACCACGATCAAAGTAGGAATCATTACGCGAAATAAGGACCAAGAGACTGTAATGATGTCCTCAGCCAGTTCTTTGAGATCAATCGAAAATAAGGTCATTTCTCTTTAGTCACGAATTTTTCTATATATCTGCCGTGTATTTAAACTAAAAACATGTTTCCCTAAAAACTATTACAAGGAGTTTCAAGCCTTATACCTTGCCATAATGCAGTTATCCGTGAGCTTATGAACAACTTTTGGTCTTACTCACCTAATTTGAATCTGATTTTACGAAATTGAGGGTATTGCTGGTGTTTAATATATCAAATTTTAAGTTATTGATTTCTATTGGCAAATATTTCAAAAAATGAAAGCTAAACTCCCATAACCAAAGTTTTGATGTTTGTAGGAGGAAGGCGGTTTCACAGCCGTTTTTTATTCACGGAAAAAGGATGTTATCGTTGCGTGTGTCTACGACAGAATTTGTAGCTATGATGGCGATGCTGGTTGCGACAGTGGCAATGTCTATAGATGCAATATTACCTGCTTTATCACTCATTTCCGAAGAATTTACGCCACAAAGCCCTAATCAAGCGCAGATGGTTTTGTCTACCTTTGTCATCGGCATGGCAGCTGGCACATTATTTACTGGACCATTATCTGATAGCTTTGGACGAAAATCAGTTATCTATTTTGGGACTTCGTTATATATTTTTACCTCTATTTTATGTGTCATATCCCATAGTTTTGAGGTGATTTTAGTCGCTCGATTTTTGCAAGGCGTCGGAGCTTCGGCACCAAGAGTGATTGCACAAGCTTTAGTAAGAGACTTTTATCAAGGCCGTGAAATGGCTCGGATTTCGTCATTTATTATGATCGTTTTTGCTTTAGTACCTGCGGTCGCCCCATTGTTAGGTTCATTTGTTATAATCATGTTCGAGTGGCGAGCCATTTTTGTTATGTTCATAATTTTTGTTGTTGCCAGTACCCTTTGGGTCGGAATTCGAATTGATGAAACTGTTACGATTGATCGGCGCATTGAATTTCGATTGGATCAATTTCTGCAAGCAACCAAAGAAGTTCTACACAACCCTATGATACAGATGTCGATCATCACGCTGGTTTTTGCCTATAGTATACTCTTCACGGGTATCTTTTTGATCCAACCAGTCTTTGAGCAGGTATTTCATCAAGCTCAGAGTTTTCCATTATGGTTTGCTTTAATAGCTCTGCTTGCGGCTTCATCTAGTTATTTAAACGCACAAATTGTTCGTAAGGTGGGAATGCGCAAACTCATTTATATTGCTTTTACAGCGCAGCTGGGACTGAGTTTTCTGATGCTTTTAATGTACGCATTAGGATATTTTGTCGGTAATTTTGGTTTTGCTCTTTTTGTGTTTTGGATGTTTAGCATCTTTTTCCAAGCTGGTTTAACCATGGGAAACCTCACAGCGCTTGCAATGGAACCGGTTGGCCATATTGCAGGAACCGCTGCGAGCTTAATCAGTGCTACAGCCACGATTGGATCAGTTATTTTGGCTGCAATTGTTGGTCAACTTTTTGATGGAACACTTTTGGTGATGATTCTTGGAGTTGGAACTTTTACTCTTTTGGGCATTGTAAGTGCCCACCAATTAAGACGGTATGAAAGGGGCAATATTCATCCAGACACAAAGAGTTTATAGTATGATCCAATTAAAAAATAATTTCTAAGCCCATTTCGTTCAGTTTTTTCATCCCTGAGCTGAGCCCATGACAATATACAAGCGCTGTGTTTCAAGGCTCTGTCGTGAAAACTATGCTCACCTTGGCTCTTCCCGTAGCTTGTAAGCACAAAATATGCGCTCCATTTGCACGGCACGCAATATCGCAACGGCAAGACGTTAGGTCATGGCCTGCTGATATGTATCATATTCACGCGTTTGCGATACAAAAATTCAAAGATACCGGTCTTTCTTCTTAGGCCAGTAGCAATCCACCCTTAGGCGCAATCAATAGGTGGGGCCGCCGCTATGGTGAAATTTGTATGGGAACCATTGAGACTGGTTTTCAAAAGAGCGGGCCGTAATTTATGGAGATCGAGCTTACTACATTCAGCTTGGGTTCAAACCGGTGATGCAGCAAACATTTATTGCGCTATATACATTGCAGTTTCCTAAAAGTTGGCTTGCACAATCGCAATAGGCGCAGCCATGCCATCTTTCAACTCCACGTGCAGCGGTGTTTCTGCTTTCGACGACCCTGCATTTTGCAAAATAATGAACAACATAAGAACTTTGTACTTCCAATATGGTTTCGATACAGTGTTTGCACCTATAGTCAAGCCCATCAAACATGCGACACCCTGCGTAGTTGGTCTTTTGAAATGCAAACGCATAGCTTGAGTGTCGAAAATTTAAGTCAATTACACCTGTTTGAAAGGTGGTGCCCGAGGGCGGATTTGAAGCATCGAAACGAAGGCTTACAGAGTGGCAACATTTGATTAATATATTTTAATAAATATGATCTATATAGATATATTTGGTAAGTTTTTAGTTAATCTGGTCCAGCTTGCTTGGCGCTGCGCTCTCTTAGCGAAATTAAAAGTCCCGACCCTGCAATTAAGCCCACTCCAATCAAGGTTGAGCCACTTGGAAGCAATGTCCAAATTACAAAGTCAATTATCACCGCAAATGCGAGGTAACAGTACTCAATTGGTGCAACAAAGGCAGCGTCGGCCATCTGATAGGCTCGGATAGATGCGGTCATTGCGACGATGTGGGTGGCAGCAGTGGCGATAATCATGATAATTACCGGTGGTGCCAATGGCACCCATTCCTGGAATAAAAACGGATTTTTTAAAGCGACATCAGGCGTAATCGGAAAAATTGGCAAGAAAGATACCATAAATATGCCGAGGCCTGCATAAAATAGATTGTGTACACTGGTCAAAGCAAGACTTGGTTGGGTTTTGCAAAAGCCACGAGTGACAATTACTCCTGCTGCATAGCAAGCGCCCGCTAAAACGGGCATAAACAAAATTGGCCGAAACGCCGTAGAGCCCGGTTGAATTATTAACAAGGCTCCGAGAAACCCTATGATTATCGAAAAAATACGCCAACGGCCTATCGTTTCTTTTAAAAATAAGTGGGCGAACACACAAACAAAAATTGGGGCCATAAAAAAACATGCAGCCGCATCCGAAAGTGATACGAACGGGTAACAGCCATAAAAAAGTGTGTAAGCGAGACACATAAAAAAAGCGCGTACTAACGGCCAACTAAAGGTCGTGGGTGTAATATCACTCCATCCGTCTTTAAAGCGTGCCCACAGGCATAAAAGTGCAATGACGACTAAAGACCTCAGCAACATCAACTGCCAAATTGATCCCACTTGAGTGAGAAGTTTCACTACAGTGTCTTGAATCGCAAATCCTGCAGTCGATAGCAGCGCAAAGAAGATAGCTTTTCCATAGGGCGTCATAGGTTGTGCTATATAGGAATATTTTAAATCTGTAGGTTCGAAACCGACCCGTCCATCAATAGTACTGAGTATTTTGGTTCTTTATTGCCCCAGCAGTTTTAACGCAGTCTATCGCATCCGCATCCGCATCCGCATGCGGGCAGGCCATACAGACTTAAAAGGTGAATAAAAAGGTCGGTATATCTATCAAAAACCAAAATTTTTTATACCCCAAACTCCCTTATTAGGTAGTATTTGGCGCTCTCAGACTAACCAAGTTAAGCATCTGAAGCCTAGAACGCGTCATGCTTTACTCAGAAGTTGATATGTTTGCAAAAATGTTCATCGTAATTTGAGGGGAGTGCGGCATGAGGCGTGCATTGAACCAAACGTTTTGTGGCAGTAAGAAAAGCAGTTGATAGATTTTTGTCGTTTTTAAGCAGGAATTGATGCGTAATCTTTTATTTGGTGGCATCAGTGGAAACTTGGTTGAACGTGTAAAGATAGACGATAGGGATGCTCCAGCACCCCTATAGTTGACAGACAAAGCAACAAGATCGGTTTAAACAGGGGGACGAAATGAAAACGCATGCACAGGCAGTGGTAATCGGCGGCGGGGTTGTTGGATGCTCGATTCTCTATCACCTCACGCAATTAGGATGGAACGATGTTATTCTGCTGGAGCGGGATGAGTTGACCTCAGGCTCAACATGGCATGCGGCTGCCAATATCCACGGACTTCACGATAGCACCAATATAAGTCGCATACAGCATTACACCATGGGGCTTTATAAAGACCTAGAGGCGGAAACCGGCCAGAGTTGCGGCGTTTTCCAGCCCGGATCCCTTTATCTTGCGCAAACTCAGAATCGATCACACCAATTACAACTTCAGGCGGCAAAAGCGAAGCTTTACGGAATGAATTTTTCTGAAATCACCCGTTCAGAAGCTGAAGAATTGCATCCACTGGTGAATTTTGATGGCATCCGCTCGATTATGTGGGAACCTGATGGCGGCAATGTCGACCCCTCGGGCGTGACCGCCGCGTATGCCGCCGGCGCACGTCAGAACGGGGCAGAAATATACCGCTTTACACCAGTAACAGGGACTGAAGTTCAGCCTGATGGCAGTTGGGTCGTGCAAACATCTAAAGGTGACATTAAAACCCAATGGGTGGTTAATGCCGCTGGTCTTTGGGGCCGCGAAGTTGCTAGGCTTGCAGGGGTTGAATTGCCACTGCAACCCACCGAACACCAGTATTTTGTCACTGAAACAATTGCCCAGATTGATGCGATGGACCGCCGTTTGCCATCGGTTGCAGATCGCGATGGTGAATATTATTTGCGTCAAGAGGGCAAAGGCCTTCTGGTTGGTGCTTATGAGCGCAACCTACGCTTCTGGGCCGAGGGCGAAACGCCTGCCGGATTTGGCCATGAGTTGTTTGAAGATGATCTGGAGCGGATCGAAGAAAATATGATGCGCGCAATCGAACGCGTACCTGCAGTGGGCGAGGCAGGAATCAAACGGGTGATCAACGGCCCGATGATCTGGTCACCAGATAGTAATGTGTTGTTTGGCCCAGTGCCTGAACTGAAAAACTATTTTTGTTGTAACGGTGTTATTCCGGGTTTTAGCCAGTCAGGCGGTTTGGGGCTTTTGGCGGCTGAATGGATAATTGAGGGCGAAACAAAATACGATATGTTTGCGTGGGATGTGGCACGCTTTGGCGCATGGGCAAGCAAAGAATTCACCAAATCGCGTGTTGGTGATCAATATGCCCATCGTTTTAGTATCCACTTCCCCAATGAAGAGCGCTCTGCAGGTCGTCCGGTGCGCACGCGCCCCATTTATCAGATGCAAAAAGACATGGGCGCGGTCATGGGGCTCAACTATGGCTGGGAACATCCACTTTGGTTCGCCGAGACGCCGGGGGTTAAAGACACCAATGGTTTTACCCGTCAAAATTGGTTCGAGCCAGTGGGCAAAGAATGTAAAATGCTGCGCGAAAAAGCCGGTATTATCGATATTTCCAATTTTGCCAAATATGTGGTGCAAGGCAAAAAAGGGCGTGACTGGTTGGATGCGGTTTTTGCCAATAAAATGCCAACTGAGGTGGGGCGATCCTGCCTGACGCCGCTGATATCAAGGCGCGGCGGTCTGGCGGGGGATTTTACCGTTACCTTGATTGCACAGGATGAGTATTGGATTTTCGGCTCAGGCATGGCGGAGCGCTATCACAAACGGTTCTTTGATTCAGTGCCACTGCCAGAGGGCGTTAGGTTTGACAGTCGGACTGAAGCAGTCTGCGGGTTCAACCTGGCCGGTCCCCTATCTCGCAAAATTTTGCAACGCCTGACAAATACATCGCTGAATAACCAAGATTTTCAATTTATGCGCTCAAAATGTGCCGACTTGGCCGGTATTGATGTGAAAATGCTGCGTGTGTCTTTTACCGGCGATCTCGGCTGGGAAGTACATTGTAACACAGCGGATCAAAAGGCGCTTTACACAGCTTTACTTGAGACAGGCAAAGAATTTGGAGTTGGGCCAGTGGGCAGCCGCGCGCTTATGGCGATGCGTGTAGAAAAAGGATATGGTAGCTGGTCGCGTGAATACAGCCCCGAATATTGGCCGCATGAGCAGGGCATGGATCGCCTGTGTAAAATGGATAAAGATTTTCTCAATAAAGCCGCGCTGCAAGCGGTTCTGGCGCAAGAGCCGCGCGAACAGATGGTGTTGCTGCATCTTAATGAGGCCGCGGTAACCGCTTCAAACGCTGATGCCACAGGGGGTGAGCCAGTTTTCAAAGATGGTAATGGCGTTGGACGGGTGACATCTGGTGCATATGGGTATAGCGTTGGTCTCTCTTTAGCACTGGCTATGGTCAAAGATGTAGGACCAGGGGATGAGGTGGAAGTTATGGTGCTTGGCCAACCGCATAAAGCCAAAATACTGCATCAGCCACCCTTCGATCCCACGGGTAAAAAACTGCGGGCTTAGAAAATCTTTAACTTGAGGTCGATGATTTGGTGTAGTCGACCACTTAGAATCCGCAATATTTTAGGTCGAACTAAGGGATCGTGTTCGTCTGATAGGGTTAAGACAGGCCAATGATGATAGATAAATTGATATCCGTAAACGTGAACACCTAATATTCAGGCTGGCTTCAAAAACTTTTGATCACGTGGATCGTCGTATCCGTTTTTTTAAAATAGTAAGCATCTTGGTGGTTCAATTCGGAATCCGTCTTCGAGAACGGCCCTAGTTTCTCTACGAACTGGTTTTCGTTCCAAAGTATTCCAATATTGACGTTTAGCATAACCCACTTCTGGGTAATGTTTTGCTCGTCGGTTTAGGTTTTTCTACCGACCGATCCTGTTAACGAAACGTCAGCCTGTCCGCTGATTTCTTCGTCAATGCGCTTGGCTTCGGCAGGGCCTTTTTTGGCGCCCCACCTCGGATAAAAGGTTACTTCCGCAACATATTCGCCAGTCGGCAATCCTTCATTTCGTCCGTCAATTGTCACCGTCTGCTCTGGGGTAGTAAGAGTGACGCGTTGCGAAACCTCGATGTATGTGTCCTGCGGATTTTGGTCCTTAATGGATACGCTAGCCATGACTTCAACTGGCAACGAAATGTTGGTCGTGACGTTCAAAGACACTTCGTAGGCAGAAATTGCGGTTGCTGCGAAAGAAATATCGTAGTCTTCCGTCGGACTAGCGGCAGCTTCGGTCGTGATGGGATTGACTGGATCTGGTTCGTTGCGGCCAACGAACACGGCGAACGCACCGGCTAGAAAAATCGTTGAAAGTATCAGAACGCCCTTTTTCATAACGCGATTGCCCAATTCAAAATCGTTACTGTTGATTGGCAGTAGCTGCCAACGGCGCTACGGAGTCAATCACGGGGTAGGCTACTTCTATGCGAAAAGCACCGCTAACTTTCCCGTGATAGTTCCGGGGCGATCTGCAGGAGCATCCGATTTAGGCAATGATTAGGCAGAGTAGTTTTATCGCAAAAATATCCAATGAAATCAATCGATGATAGTGGTGGACGCAGTCTTAAGCGAACGGGCCTCTGGTAATAATTCCCTGTTAACAGGGAATTTAACAGAGAAAAATTAAAAGTTTGGTCTATTGAGGACAGTTTTCAAAGTTTTTACTCCAATTTACTTAGCTAAAAGAACGAGTTATAGGCCATTTCCCTGTTATTTAAATAACAGGGAATACAACCTTTGGATCAGGGAAAGAAATCAGAAAAACAGGCAAGCGAGGTAACCGAATAGGGAAGTTCATATTTGTCAAAATTTACGGCGATGCAGAGAATATATTAATCTGTTTAGAAGCTACTTTTCCCCAGTTAGCAGTCATTTGCGAAACATGCAGCGATCGGCTACTTAGAGCCCATACAGTGAGTGCGATTTTTCCGCTGTGCGCGCTCTCAGCACCGAAGTTTCTACATATGCCCGATTTTGCACGCCGTGCCATAAGCGGAACCCGGCCAGCCAAGCACATTGCGGCTAATAATTCATTCTTACAAAACAACTTGCGAACCCGGTAGGTATTTCTATCAGCCACGCATAATGGCGTTTGTGGGATCATAGGGACCTGCGCCGATCACAGTTGTGGGCACCGGTTTACCGATCACATCAACGGTCATTTTAGTGCCTATTTCGGCATGCT
>ERZ802819.1559-NODE-1559-length-13961-cov-7.64763_pt1 | contig 13961 bp, 15 predicted proteins | sample MGYA00345647_ERZ802819 | MGnify/ENA primary metagenome ERZ802819 (study PRJEB30503, sample SAMEA104212355) | marine metagenome | biome: Westerlies Biome; feature: [SRF] surface water layer (ENVO:00010504) within the epipelagic zone...; material: water... | reverse complement strand
GATTCAGTCCGATTGGATAGACAAGAGCTTCTGAAAGGCGAAAGAGAAGCGAATCAATTATTCGGGTCATTGGCGTTTATTCGCTCATTGAGCAATGAGAACAACAACTGGCAAATTTCTCCCTATCTTAGAATGGATGGCTCCTTCACAGAGTTTGATAAATACAGTGAAATAGGCGGCGAGGCGGCATTAACTTTTGACGAACTTACGCTATCCAATGCTAAGGCATCCATTGGAACAGATATCAGCTATTTATTTGCGGAATCAAAATATAACGCAATGCCATATATTTCTTTAGAATATGGTTTCGATTATTCAAAAACTTCTAGCCAGAACATGTATTACACCTTAGAAGGGCCAAATATTAATTACCTATTAGAATTGGACGATGGAATGAAAGCTCATAATTGGGAAGTTGATATTGGATTGATGCTTGAAATTTCTACTTACTTAAATACTAATATTGGTTGTAGATGGGAAGGAAGATCTAACTATTTATCTGACTTCTCAAGTATTTCTAAAAATGATCTCTCGTCATCAGAAGTTTGTTTTTTTGAGCTAATAGGGAACTTTTAATCGAGCAATTAGTTTGAACAATAATCTACTTTCGAAGTGTTTTAGTAAGATAAAAAATATACTTTATCTTTTTATGACGTTGGTTATTGTTTTGTCTGCTCAACTTCATGCAAACGAATTTGCAGTTGGATTTGCTAAGTCCTCAATTACTCCTAATCTAATCGATGAATGGGAAGATATAAATAACGACGCTCAATTTGATGCAGATATTGATAAGTGGACTGATTTAAACGGTAATGACCAGTTCGATGCTGTGTGGATGGCAGGTTTTCAAAACAAACGAGCCGCTCAAGGAGTTAAAGATGACCTCATGGCGGTAGCTGCGGTGATTGATGATGGCCAGACTCGGATAGGAATTATTAGCGCTGACACCATTGGCTTAATGCGAAAATTTGTACTTAGTGTCCGTGAGGATGTTCCTGAAGAGTGGGGCCTAGATTACATTATGGTGCATGCAACACATAATCATGAGGGCCCAGATACTCAAGGTCTTTGGGGTCCAAGTTTTTTAAAAAGCGGTGTTGACGATGTTTATATGGAGCAGCTTAAAAAAGATTTTATAAAGACATTAAAAATGGCTATAGATAACTTGGAACCCGCACAAATGAGCCTAGCTTTAATTCCGACAAATCCCCTCACACCTATTAAAGACAAACGAAAACCCATCGTGATAGACGATGACATAAGAGCGATATTGTTCAATCGCACTGATGGTTCGATTATAGGTTCGTTGATTAATTTTGGAATTCATGTGGAACTTACATGGGATAAAAATCTAAAATTAACTTCTGATGTTGCCGGCTACTTAAGAAGGGGTATCAGTGAAGGTATTTATTATGATAATCAACTGATTAGATCCGGACTTGGCGGAACCACATTATGGCTTACAGGAAACATTGGAGGCTTGATGACGTCAGGACCAACCGATCCAATTTATGATCCTGTTTTAAAAAAAATGCTCACTAAACCAAGTCATGCTAAAGCTCGTGCATATGGATATAGCTTAGCAAATAGCGTTATAGACGCTTTTCAGGCAGGCGCTTTCCAGGCTTCTCCTAATCCATCACTATCTGTTCGTTCAATAGAGGTAGAATTAGGTATCGAAAACTTCATGCTCTCTTTAGGCACCTTGCTTGGCGTGATTGATACTGATCCTAAATTTAGTCTGATGCCACCATTTATTCGTTATCTCAGTGAAGTGTCGTTCATACAATTAGGAGACGCATCTATTACCGGCGTTCCTGGAGAACTCTATCCAGAAATTGCTGTTGGAGGCATTGAAAATCCTACAGGCGCCGATTACGTCATAGCTCCACAAGAAGTTCCACATTTGCGAAGTCAATTTCCAGACAAACTTAATTTGATGGTGAACTTAGCAAATGACTCTATTGGTTACATTATTCCGAAAAGTGAATGGGATGAAGATGCACCTTGGATCTACGGAGAGAAGGAAGAAACTTATGGCGAAGTAGTGTCTTTGGGCCCAAATACCGCACCCATAATTCATGAAAAGCTCGTTAAACTGATAGAAGAATCAAAAAAATAACAATTTATAGAGGAGAAATAAATGTCGATATATAAAGAGAAAAAAGTACTAATTACTGGAGCCTCAGCAGGCATAGGATACGCCTTATCTGAAGAACTAGCTAAGCGTGGGGCCGAAGTAATTATTACTGCAAGAAGAAAAGACAGGCTAGAAGAGTTAGCAAAAAAAATAGAAAGCGCTGGCGGAAAAGCACATATATTTACTGAAGATTTGTCTTTGCCGGAATCTGGCATGAAATTGTACGACCAAATTAAATCCGCAGGATTAAAGGTCGATATACTAATTAATAATGCTGGTTATGGGCGTTGGGGAGAGCTTACCAGTCACGAAAGAGACGATTATTCAAAAATGTTGCAGCTTAACGTCACTACCCTAACTGATCTTTGTCACCTATATATTCCAGACATGGTTGCTCAAGGCGGCGGTGGCATAATAAATGTTGGATCCATGGCCTCTCTTTCGCCAATTCCTTACGCAAGCGTTTATTCATCTTCAAAAGCCTACGTTCTTATGTTCTCAGAAGCTGTTCGCTTTGAGTATCAAGATAAAGGCATTAAGGTAATGGCTTTATTGCCTGGAGGCACAGAGTCAGAATTTGCAAGCGTTGCCACTGAAAAATCAGAGAAGCTCACCAAAAGATATCAACAGCGAGAGGGCACCGCAGCAGGTGGAAACATGCAAACTTCTCAAGAAGTTGCGATTGAGTGTTTGGAAGCGTTTGAAAAAAATAAGCAATATATTCTTTGTGGGAGCAGAAATCGTTTCTTATACAACCTTACAAAACTCATGTCTCGAAAGCGTGTTCTAGAGATGACAGGTAACTTATTTAAAAAAATAGCAGGATAGATTTTTGAAGTATTTATTTATAAGTGCAAATAAATGATATTCTCAAAATTAATATGAAAAAAATAATAACTATCTTATCTGCGCTTCTATCTCTTAATGCTTTTTCTGAAGAGGTCTATTTCATTAACCTTCAAGATGGAGACGAAATAAAATCTCCTTTTTTAGTGCAATTTGGTTTGTCAGGGAAAGGCGTAGCTCCTGCCGGAATTGACGTGCCAAATACTGGTCACCACCACTTATTAATTAATGTTGATGAAATAGATTACACATTGCCAATTCCTGCATCAAAACAACACCTTCATTTCGGGTTAGGGCAAACTGAGACAACGCTTGATCTAATTCCAGGAGAATACAAGCTTCAACTTGTATTAGGCGATAAGTATCATATTCCTCATTTACCTCCATTAGTTTCAAAAAGCATCAAAGTTAAAGTATTGAACTAAAAATAAGAGCAAGGTTTAAAATTTGCTATAGTTTATGTATGTGTGATTGCTGTGATTGTTGCGAATGCGACTGCTGTTCTAAAAAATAGCTTAAAAAACTAAACCTCTATTTAAGAATGGTTGTAACTCTAAGAGTTATAATCTAGAGTTAACTTCTTCAAAACAAGGAACAAACCATAAATGAAAGTCTCGCAAACAGTTTCTGATAGATTAGCCATGTCTTTATCATTTGCTTGCATATTGCATTGTTTGTTTATGCCAGCTTTCATAATCACTTCAGTGACTTTTGCTTCCATACAATTTTCAGATGAATTGTTGCATTTCTCTATCCTTTTTTTAGCAATTCCAATTAGTCTTTATGCCTTGTTATCTGGCAAAAGAAACCATAACAATAATCTAATTTTTATTGTTGGCGTCTCAGGATTAACCGTTCTTTTTTTGGCTTTATTTTCAGAAGGAAATTTTTATGGGTTTCCTTTAGAGACGCTATTAACAATCATTGGATCATCGATTGTTATATCAGCTCATTACAAGAATTATCAAATTTGTCAGCGTCTAGATTGCGCCTGCCACGAATAAGATTTTTTAGCTTGGAAAATCCTGAAAAAATATTTATTATCTTCTGATGTTAAGAGAAGAACAAAATCGACTTTTAAAAGGCCTAATAAATCATTTAGATCTTAAAACCAATGTCGACGCTGGAGGAATTATGAGAACTCCTGCAGATACATATACTTGCGAAGACAGATTCAATTTGGAGTGGGAATCTTTTTTCAAAAACCATCCTCAAATAATAGGTCTTTCTGGAGATTTAGCTGAGCCAAACAGCTTCTTAACCATTGAAGAATTTGGATCGTCAATTATTGCAGTAAGGGATTCTGAAGGAACATTTAAGGCTTATGCTAATGTTTGCTCGCACAGAGGCGCGCAAGTAGAACAGGAAAAAAGAGGGACAAAATCAAAATTTTCCTGCCCTTTTCACGGTTGGACTTTTGACAACAATGGCGATTTGGTTGGGTATCCAAAAAGCGAGCACTTTGGAGAGATAGATAAAGACTGTTATGGATTAAAAGAATTGCCAAGTTTGGAAAAGCATGGATTTTTATGGGTTCACCCGAATGCTGATGGTGAAATAAATTTAAATGATTTACTAGGTGAAAAATTAGAACAAGAATTTGAAGCTTGGGACTTTGATAGATTGATTCTTTCTAATGAAGATGAATATCAAACTGAAATGAACTGGAAATTAGCAATCGATACTTTTGGAGAGACCTATCACTTTTCCGTGCTACACAAAGATTCTCTTTTTCAAGCTTTCCACGGCAACTGCCAAATGTTTGACAGCTTTAAAAGAAACGGCAGGCTTATCTTGTGCAAAAGAGATATTGATGAAATGCGAAAGCTACCGGAAAAGGATTGGCAAATTTGTACGGGAACACTACCTGTCTATTATTTGTTTCCAAACATAATTTTTATGCCAACCCCGGAAGGAGCTTTTTTAGTCAGAGAGTATCCTGTGGAAGGCTCTCCCCATAAAAGTGTTTCAAAAATTTCTTTTTATTTTTATCCTGAAGCGCTTGAAGCAGCAAAAAAAATGGAAGTATCGCCTGAAACTGGAATGAATCCTTTGGAAGAGCTTTACAATGCATTTGGCAGCGTTATTCGAGACGAAGATTACATGGTCGCTGCTTCTTCTCATCAAGGCTTGAGATCTGGAAATTTAGATTTTTTAACTTTTGGTAGAAATGAGCCGGCATTGCATCATTACCACAACACATACAGAGAAGCTTTAGGGCTGCAAAAATTACCCCTGAAATAGGAAAGGAGTTTATGAATTTTTGGTTTTTGATTCTTGGTGCGGCAATTGCTTTTGTTGGTATGGTTTTTCATGGTTTTGTAGGCCAAAAAAAATATATGGGGAATATAAATCAGAGCGCATTAGAAAACCTTACTAAATCTTTAAGCTTAGTTTCTTGGCATATGTTTACGATCTTTCTTTTTGTGAGTGCCTGTACTTTAGTTTTTGTAGCCTATTTTCCTTCTTATGGGTTAGCCGCTTATCCAATAATATTGGCTAATTTTTTAGGTGCAGTAATGTTTATCTATTTTGGATTAGGAAAACATAATCCTTTATTGAGCCTTCCTGGCGCCTACTTAATGAGTGCAACAGCATTATTAGGCTGGCTGGGTGTTTATTTATGATTGATCTTTATTATGCTCCAACTCCAAATGGCTGGAAGATTTCAATCATGTTGGAAGAGTGCGAAATGGACTATAAATTAATACTGGTTAACTTGGGAAAGGGCGATCAATTTAAACCAGATTTTTTAAAAATTAGTCCCAATAATAGGATGCCAGTTATAGTTGATCACAACAATGTAATAAACGATGAGCCAATGAGCATTTTTGAATCGGGAGCTATCTTGATGTATCTGGGAGAAAGAGCGGGTAAATTTTTTCCTCAAAAATCTCCAGACAGAGAGAAAGTTTTGGAATGGCTTTTTTGGCAAATCGGAGGTCTCGGACCAATGGCCGGTCAGGTAAGTCATTTTGTAAATTACGCACCTAATTTTCCTGGCGATCATTCTTACTCTGAAAAACGCTATAAAAATGAATACGATCGCTTGTTGGGTGTTATGGATAGAATTCTCGACGAAAAAGAATACCTTGCTGGTGATTACTCTATTGCGGACATTGCTTCTTTTCCTTGGGTTACGGCGTATAAAAGATACGAAGTAAATTTAGATGCCTTTACCAATGTAAGAAGATGGTTCGATGCTATCAAAGTCAGGCCAGCGGTAAGAAGGGGTATGGACGCTGGTAAGGAAGCTAGAAATTTTGGTGAGGGAATTTCTAAAGAAAGTCTTAAGACAATGTTCAAACAAGACGCTAAAAGCATTGCTGAAATGGCAAAACAAAAGAAAGAAGAATAAAGTCCTAAAGCAACTTTTCGATTAACTGAATCCTATCGTTGCCAAAATACATATCCGTTCTATCTAGAAAAAATGTTGGAGAACCAAAACCACCTCTGTCCATAAGTTCTTGGGTATTTTGAATTAGCCTGGTTTTTGTATCTGGTTTATTAATGAAGTCGATATATTGTTCAGAAGAAACTTCAAACTCACTAATAATTTCAATTAAACACTTTTCATCAGAAATATCTTTGCCATCGGTCCAATAAGCTTTAAAGATTGCTTCAAGATAAGTTTCTATATCCTGATTTTTATCTAAGAAGTAAAAAGCTCCGCGCATCGCTTTAACGCTGTTAATTGGAAATATAGCTGGCCAATTTATTTCTATTTCTCTGGCTTGCACCCAATCATTCATATCTTTTTGAGAATAATTTAATTTTTCTTTTACAGGATTTTTCCTGCTTTCATAAACGCTTGGATTGATGGAATTAAAAATGCCTCCAACTAAAATCGGTTTCCAAATAATTTCAAAATCTTTAATTTTTTGTAAATCGGTCATGCCCTTAAAGGAAAGATAAGTCCAAGGGCTGCTGCAGTCGAGAAAATACTCAATTTGTTTAGACATTTTTATATCAAAGCTTAATCTAGAATAATTTTCACACCACCAAGACTTATTTCTTCATCTTGAAGTAATTGCATTTGTTCTGCTTTTTTTAAAATTTCATCTTTTTCTAGAGCTTTTATTTTAAAGGCATGAATTCCTTCTCCTCTTCCATCTAAGTCAGAGACAAAACTAATTTTTGATCCATCTAATGAAATATCCAAGCTATTTCCTGTGTCTCTTTTTTTTCCTAAAGCTTTTTCCCAATTCTCACACATTAACTCTGGATCTGCAGATTGCAAAATCACCCCAGAAATAACGTCAACTAGGGTTTTATTAATGTCTTTCTCCCAATTTGTTCCAGCCCAAAGCCAAGCGCTTTTTGGATTCATGTGATCTATTGATAAAATCGCTCCGCCAACTTGTTTGGGGTGCAAGTGAATAGTTCTAGCTTGAATATCCTCTTCCTTTCTATTGCCATGCCAAACTATTTCGATGCCAGAGGCCTCTACTCGAGCTTGCTCTTTTTCAAAATCACTTGAATCAACTATTATCATATAGCCTCCTTCACCACCTCTTTTGTCGAGGAACCTTCCCGCTGTCGTATTTTCTTGAACTGGCATGACTATTTCAAAAAAGGTATCTCCCAGAGGGATCAAAACATTTTCAAGGCCAAAATTTATTAAACCTGCATCGTTATAGGTTTCTTTTAAATCGAAGAGATCACAAATTTTTCTTCCCAATTCATCTCTTTCGTTCGATACAAAAACTAACTGTCTTAATCTCATAATATTTGTAGAATAACAAATAAAAAACTAGTGAGGAAATAATGAGAGAGATAGAAACAGGAACAGATCATCTGCTAGCAAAAATTGAAAATGGCGTTGGGTATTTAACAATGAACAGGCCAGATGCTAGAAATGCAATGTCCGGTGAAATGAACGAAGCGATGCAAAAAAACATAGCTGAGTTTGAGTTGGACAACGAAGTACGTTGCATCGTTTTGACTGGAGCGGGAAAGGCATTTTGTGCTGGTGGAGACGTCAAAGGGATGTCTTCTAGAAATAAGGAAGGCAGAGGAAACGAAACAATTGATACAGCTATTCACCGCCAACGCGATCACCAAAGAGGCACATCAGGCAAGCTTTTTAAAATGCCCAAGCCGACTATCGCTGCCTTACCAGGAGCAGCAGCAGGAGCAGGACTATCCTACGCTTTGTCTTGTGATCTTCGCATAATGTCATCCGAAGCATTCATGACGACAGCTTTTGCAAAAGTTGGGTTTTCTGGAGATTATGGTGGCACTTTTTTCATGTCTCAACTTATAGGCTCTGCAAAAGCCAGAGAATTATATTTTCTGTCTGATAGAGTTTCTGCAGAAGAGGCATTAAATTTAGGTCTTACAAATTGGGTAGTTTCTCCTGATGAGCTTGAACAAAAAACTAAAGAAATTGCTGAACAATTAGCAGCAGGGCCTTCAGTTGCATATAGATATATGAAAGAAAACTTAAACAGAGCTATGAGCGGAGAAGTAGATGATTGTCTAGACTTAGAAGCAACTCATCACGTGCACTGCGGAGAAACAATAGATCACAAAAACGCTGTAAAAGCTTTCGTTGAAAAGAAAAAGCCTGAATTTCAAGGAAAATAAATCTTAAAAGGAGTATCAATGTTTTTAGCTATGAATAGATTTAAAATTGTAAAAGGTCGAGAAGAAGATTTTGAGACAATATGGAGAGAAAGAGATACACATTTGCAAGGGGTAGATGGATTCAAGGAGTTTAATTTGCTGAAAGGGCGCTCTGAGCAAAATCATTCTTTTTATGCTTCTCACAGCGTTTGGGAATCACAAGAACATTTTGTTAATTGGACTAAATCAGAAGCTTTTAGGCTTGCCCATAAAAATGCAGGGAAAAATGCAGATATTTATTTAGGTCCTCCCGAATTAGAAACCTTTGAAAAAACATTATGATTAAAAAAATATTATTAATTTCTCTTTTATTTTCTGGATATGCAATTTTAGCCGATCCTCTTAGGGATGCTCTTGATAGTTCAGACCGAAAGTTTGAAAATCTTAGTCGAGATGCTTATAGGAACCCTTACGAGACTATTTCTTTTTTTAAAATAGAACCTAACATGAAAGTCATCGAACTATCCCCAGGCGGAGGTTGGTATACGGAGATTCTTGCTAATTACTTAAGCGAATCTGGGTTACTTATTGCGGCGCACTTTAATCCTGAAATTAAAAATAATTATTTAAAAAGGAGTAGAGCTAATTTTGAAAAAATGTTGAGTTCTAAGGAAAACTTCAAGCAAGTAAAGTTAGTCAACTTAGATTCAACTTTAGCTCCAGCAAACTCGGTTGATGCAGTTTTAACTTTTAGAAATCTTCATAATTGGCTTGGACCAACTATGGATGACATTTTTAGAAATAGTTTTAATGCGCTTAAGCCAGGCGGTTTTTTTGGCATTGTTGAGCATCGTGCCAAACCTGGTACATCAATAAAAAAAATGAAACAAAGTGGTTATGTCACAGAAATGCATGCTATTGAAATTGCAGAAAGTATTGGATTTAAGTTAGTTGGAAAATCTGAAATCAATGCTAACCCAAACGACACTGCTGATCATCCAAAAGGAGTTTGGACTTTACCTCCAACCTTAAGGATGAAAGATGTGGATAGGTCTAAATATTTGCAGATAGGTGAGAGTGACCGAATGACTTTATTGTTCACAAAGCCAAAAAATTTATAAATAAGATAGATAAAATTTATCTATATAGATTTTTTATTGGTTGATTTCCTTTGAAGTTTTTGACGTTTTCTAAAAATAATTCGAAAGCTCTTGGCAAACCTAAAAGAGAGTGAGCTGAATCATGGGCTGAAATAAAACAGTTTTTCGCCGACCAAAGATCTGAAGATTTTTCTAATGGTTCGTTTTTGGTTGTATCCAGTGCAGCGGCAGCAAGAATGCCTGAATTGAGTGCTTCTGCTAGGTCTTTTTCATTTACAGCATTTCCCCTTCCCACGTTAATTAGCATCGCTGAATTATTAATTTTTTTAAGAAAATTTTTATCAACTACATCATTAGTTTCTTCGCTATTGGGTAATGCCAAAACTAAAAAGTCAGCAACTGGCAAGAATTCTTCTAAGTTATCCATAGTCACAACTTTATCAGCAAACTCACATACTTCAGGATTTCTTCTTATACCTATCACGTTCATTCCAAAGGCTTTACCAAGTTTTGCTACTTCTTTACCGATTCCACCATATCCTAAAATTAGCAAGGTTTTATTGGTCAGCTCGCCGTCACCGCCCATTGGACTCCAGTTTTTTTCTTGCTGCAATTCAATGTGTTGGTCTATTCTTTTATTCCAACGCAGCATTTGGGAAAAAACATAATGCGAGATAGGGATAGCATGAATACTGCTAGCGTTTGCAATAACTGCATCAGATTCCTTTAACATTGCTTGGCAAAATGGATCATCCATTCCCGCATAGCCGGTCTGGATAAACTTCATGCGTTTCGTTAAATTAAGAAGAGGCTTAAAAAGCTCATGGTTATCTCTAATCGCAAATAAAAATTGATAGGACAGAAAAAACGCATCGCATTCTGGAATAGAGTCCCATGAAGGGTTTGATGAGTCTTCAGGATCAATTGCTAAAATCTCTAGAGGAAAATCAAGCTCTCTAAGTTGAGAGCCAAAATATTTATCGGTGTCTTTGGCAATTACTAGCTTCATAAATAGTAGAAGCTATCTTAATCATTTGAATACCGAAAACAACTTAATATTGCTTTCGGCATTCAAGGGGATATGAAGGAATTTTTATAGAGTTACTCTAAAACCAATTCCTAAGTTTTTGCCTGGTAAAGGCACTTCGTTTTTCACAGTAGAAGAATGATTTCTTGCTATTTCATCTAAGAGATTATTAGCAAAAAGTACTACTCTGAAGTCTTCAACACCTTCCAATGCAAAAGATCTACTGATACTTAAATCAAGTAATTTAAAGCCAGCAGTGGCGGAATCACCTGAAGAAGCTATATCGTTCTGTGCTTTTACGTCGGTTAAATCTATGTCAACCGATAAGTTATCTTCTGCATAAGATAAAGTATAAGTATTTCTGGCAGGAACCATTCTAGGAATGTTTGAACCGTCAGTGAATTTTCCATTAACAGAATCTCTGCCAACTGATAGACCTAAGTTTCCATTTAAGAAATCAAAAGCAGTTCCAACTTGAATCTCGTAACCATCAAGTTCTGCGTCTTTTTGGACAAAATCTGCAAGTTCAAGCTTCATTTCACCCGGGCCTTCAACTCCTGGATTTCTATCTTTACGATAAATATAGTTATCAACATCATTTTGGTAAAAATTTATTGAACCATAGTAGACATCATTATCGAAGCTTAAACCAAGATCGATATTTTGTGCTTCTTCAGCTTGCATGTTTGGATTACCTTTTTCATTTCTTTGAATGGCAGCGTGTTCCCCATTCATAAACATTTCAACTGATGAAGGCGCTCTTTCTACAGAACCAATGCTAAGACTTAAATCTATGGTTGAGCTCAGATCAAAACCAAAACCAAGCACATAACTAGTGGAGTCAAAGTCTTTGTCGTATGCAACAGAACCTACCTTACTATTTCTGTTCACCTCGTCTCTTCTGATTCCAAAATCAAGATCGAAAGTTGAGAATTCTCTACCTAGATAATACCCAAAGCTCGTTTCCTCGCTTTCAACATTTTCCATAAAAGCTTCTTCTCCAAGGATAGAGGTATCCTCTTCCATGGAACGAATTACAACTTTTTGAGTAAGAGCATCATTAGATAAGTCCAACATGGCTCCAAGCTCTTGAGCGTCATTGAGGAAAGTAGTTTTTTCACCATTATGCTCTCCTCCAATATGCAATTCGACAAGATTGTAGTCAGTATCGCTATAGAAATATTCTATTTCGTTAACAAAATCACTTGCAATTTTGTATGCACCCTTTAAGTTAATAGTATCTGAATCAGTGCTTGACTCGATTCTTTCTTCCTCTTCAACTTGTCCAGGTAAAGGATCCTCATGTTCACCATGGAAAGGAATACCATAAACATTTTCAATATTTTTGAAAGATAAACCAAAGTAACCCCAATCTTCAACAATTGAAAAACCTGTTTTGTAAGCCGCAGTCTTAACATCAGAATTTTCTATATGATCTTTTTCCTCTTCAGTATGACCAGGCTCATGAATTACTGCTTCATCAGGAATTTCAAAATTATTGAAATTAGCATGTTTATAGGCCAGACTTAAATTAAAGCCTCCAACGTTATCAGCAAAACTTATATTATGTACGTCACCGTCATTCACTGAATTATGTTCTAGGCCAAGTTTTATTTCTTGTTCTGAAAAGTCAGTTTTAGAAATTGTGTTGTCCACAACATTAACAATTCCCCCAAGAGCACCATTACTGTATAGCAATGAACTAGGACCTCGAACAATTTCAACTTGTTGAATGTTGTTCAAATCAATATCTATAGGGTGATCTGCACCGATGCCTGATACGTCTCTGTTAACTAAGCCATTTTCTAGAACTTTTACTCTTGCTCCGGAAAGTCCTCTAATAACAGGTTGCCCAACTATGGAACCAAAATCCGTATTGGTAACACCAAGCAGATTGTCTATGGATTCTCCTAAGTTATGAGTTCCGACACTGTTTAAATCTTCTTCATTGATTACATGAATTGGATTTTCTATTGTGCCTGTTGCTCCTAAAATAGAAGAAGTAACTGTTACGTCTTCTATGTCATCAGCAAAAGCTAAGTTTATTGTCATCGCACTTAAAATTGCGATTAAGTATGTTATTTTTTTCATAATACCTCCTATGAAAAAATTTAAATTTAAAATTAAAAGAAAATTTAAATTTTAGGAGGCGCTCGAGACGAATAAAAAGATGAATGGGTGTTTTGGAAGGAATTGTTAGCAATTCCGACAAAATCATTACTAATTGGAGTATTTAAACTAAATACATTTAGGTCATCAAAAGAAGAAACATCGTTAAAATGACAGACTAAACACGATTCTTCAGCATGACCCTCTTCAAAAAGGTCATGAGCCAAAGGCTCAGAAATTAAACTAACTGCATATAAAAAAGCCGCTAAAAAAAGAAGGAATTTTCTGTTGATAATTTTCAAGAGAGCTAATGTATCAGAATTTTTTTTAATACGGGCATATATCCATTAGAAACTTCCATTTCTTCAGTGAGGCCTTTCTCAATTAGCATTTGATGAGCTTTAGGAAGGTTATACCAAGGGCAAAAAGTAAATAAATGGTGCTCGATGTGATAATTCACATTCAAAGGCGCAAGAAAATATTTGAGATACCATGGAACTATTGTGGTTCTGGTAAAACTAAAATCATCGCTGCCATTTAGGCCTGAGTGTTCAGTAATGCTTCTTATTCTGTAAAACAAACTAAAAAAAGTGAGCATTGGAATCCACCACAACAACAAATAAGACCATCCTTGACCAAAAAAAAGCAAGATGCCAAAAATTATTAAATTTGTAATTAAAAAACCTTTTAATTTAAAGAAAACCCTTTTTAAGCTTGCAAAAATTGTATTTTCTTTTCCCCAAGCAGAAATAAGAACCGCAGAATAGCGTCTAAACCCTGCGATGCCGCTTAAATCTCTCAAGAACTTTCTTATGAGACTTTGCCTTGAAGTAGGGAAAGCTTCTGTAAGCCCTAAATCTGGATCCTTTTCTGTATCAGTGAACTTATGATGTTGTGAGTGTACTTTTCTATAAGGCAATGTATCGGTCATAACAGGAAACGCACAAAGCCATTGAGAAGCCCAGTCATTTAATTTTCTGTTTTTAAAAATCAAGCCATGAGCTCCATCATGCATAAACACAACCATTTGAAATTGTTTTGCTGCAATAACAAGGGCAGAGATAAAAAAAGTAAAAGGGTTTGGATATTGGATAAAAAGAGCAAAAGCCAACCCAACTTGCACCCACATCGAAGCAAGGGCTATGATATTAATGAGATCCTTTTTTTCCTT
>ERZ802819.1553-NODE-1553-length-13987-cov-13.4901_pt1 | contig 13987 bp, 12 predicted proteins | sample MGYA00345647_ERZ802819 | MGnify/ENA primary metagenome ERZ802819 (study PRJEB30503, sample SAMEA104212355) | marine metagenome | biome: Westerlies Biome; feature: [SRF] surface water layer (ENVO:00010504) within the epipelagic zone...; material: water... | reverse complement strand
CTTCACCGACGACTTCAGCGCCTTCGGCGAAACTGATGTTTTCATCGTGCCCATCGACCGCCTTAGTGGACGGCGTGAACAGTGGCTCGGCCAAACGATCCGAGTTACGCAGACCCGCTGGCAGTTCAATACCGCATACCGCGCCGCTGTTTTGATAGTCCTTCCAGCCACTACCGGTGATGTAGCCACGCGCAATGCACTCGATGGGCACAACTTCGGTTTTACGACACAGCATGATGCGACCCGTTAGCGAGCGGCGCTCGGCATCGGTGAGACCGGGCACATCGGCGACATCGGTACTGATTAAGTGATGGTTGATCTCACTCGCAAAGTGGTCGAACCAAAACTTAGAGATTTGCGTCAGCACCACACCCTTGCCGGGTAGTCCGTTTTGCATCACAACGTCAAAGGCACTGATGCGATCGGTGGCGATGATCAGCAGCGCCTCATCGCCGGAATCCAGCGTTACGTCATATAAATCGCGGACCTTGCCGGTGCGCTTGTTGGGTAGATTTAATTCGGTTGCAAGTAAGGCCTCGGCCATCAATCTCTTCCTCTCTCAGTCTTTTGTCTTTTCAGTTGCCCACCAGCACTGGGGTGCTGATGTTGCGGCGCGAAGAAAGGGCGAGACTTTAAGCCGTGTTGCCGCCGTCTGCAAAATAAGTTGCGCCGGTCATGAAGCGACTTTCATCACTGGCAAGAAACAGCATGATATTGGCGATGTCTTCTGGTTCGGCGTAACGCTGCATGGGAATATTTGCCGCCATAGATTGCTGCACAGCCTCGGGATCATCAGGCCGAATGCCTTCTTCAATCGAGCGCATCATGCGTGTCTGCACCGGCGATGGGTTCACCGTATTGACCCGAATGCCCTCGGCGGCAAATTCCTTAGCGGCCGACCTCATCAAGCCAATTACGGCATGTTTACTGGTGGCGTAAGGGGCAAGCGACGGGGCGCCGCGCACGCCAGCGATACTCGAGGTGATGATGATGCTGCCACCACCGCGCAAGCGCATGGCGGGCACTGCAGCGCGCAGCCCGAGGAATGGCCCCTTCACATTCACTGCCATGACTTGGTCGAAGCGCGCCTCGTCATAATCCAGCAGCGAGGTCACATCGCCCTCGATACCTGCATTGGCCAAAAAGATATCGACGCCGCCATAGCGCTGGGTAGCGGTTTCTACCATGCGCGCATTGTCGTCGGCTTGGGTTACATCAGCCACTAGGTAACTCACCGCATTGCCGCCGATCTCGGCGCAGGCATCCGCCAGCGCTTTCTCATCGAGATCTACCAGCAACACCCGGGCGCCCTCAATAGCGAAACGTTTTCCCGCCGCGATGCCGATGCCACCGGCGCCACCGGTAATGACTGCCACTTTTTCTGCTAAACGACTCATTGCTACTCCTATTCAAGTGCCGCGGAAATATCCGCCAACAAATCCTCGCTGTCTTCAATCCCGCTTGAAATTCTGATCAGCGATTCATCAATTCCCATGCTGGCACGCCGCTCTGCCCCCATCTCAAAGTAGATGGTGTGCGCAACGGGTATCGCCAGCGTGCGGTTATCGCCGAGGTTGCTGGACTTCACGATCACCTGCAGACGGTTTAGAAACTCCCAGAGATCGACATCGCTTTGCAGCTCAAAACTGAACAAGCCACCAAAGGCACGAAAAAGCTCGCCCGCCCTTGCATGCTGCGGATGTTCAGCGAGGCCCGGGTAATAGACTTTCTTGATTTTGGGGTGCGCATGCAAAAACTCACACATGGCCATGGCGTTTTCACTCTGACGCTGTACACGCAAGGCCAAGGTTTCCGCACCCATGGCAACATGATGAGCGGCCTCTGGCCCTAGGCTAGCGCCAAGATCACGCAGGCCTTTCTTGCGAATTTGGGTAATACCCCACTTGGCTGGTTCGCCGCGCTGATACTCAGAATAAATATTGGGAAACACCGCCCAGTCGTAACGACCAGTCTCTGTCACTGCACCGCCGAGCACGTTGCCGTGGCCACCAATGTACTTAGTTAGGCTGTTGATGATTAGGCTGGCACCAACACTTTTCGGCTGGAACAAATAGGGTGAGGTCATGGTGTTGTCGACCACGTAAACCAAGCCGCGCTGGGCGCAAAACTCACCGATTTGCTGTAGGTCGGCAATTTGTGTTCGTGGGTTGGCGATGGTTTCAACGAACACCAGTCGCGTGTTTTCGGTAACCGCTTCCGCCACGGCATCGACCGATGTCGCGTCGACAAAACTGACGTCGATGCCCATCTTGCCGAAGGTATTGAACAAGCTGTTGGTGTTACCAAAGAGAAAGGCGCTGGAAACCATATGGTCGCCGGAGCGCAACAGCGAAAACAGCGTGGTGCCGATGGCGCCCATACCGGTGCCGAAGCAAACGCTAGCCAGGCCGTTTTCCATCGTGGTGATTTTCGACTCCAGCGCTGTGACCGTTGGATTTACCTGTCGGCCGTAGCTATAGCCGCTTTTTTCGCCTTGGAATACTGCGGCAAGGTCGCGTGCATCCTCGTACCCGTAGGCCACATTGGCATGTATCGGTTTATGCAATGACCCGTGCTCAATCGTGTCTTGCCGATCGCTGTGTACGATTTTGGTCGTAAATCCTTTCACCGACTGATCCATGGAAAAATAGAGAGCGTTACTATACGGCTATCGCCTCGCAGGTGCTTTAGAAACTCGCCAAAACTCCAACAAATTCAATTTATTGGCGTAAGCACGACAACGAAAAACGATGAGGCGCTAGACCTTTTCGATTGGTAGGGCTGCCTCCAACAAATGCGCGAAGCCCTCCTGATCCATCAGGCGCTGCATTTGCGCCGCATCGCAGGGTTCGCTGAACAAGTAGCCTTGAGCCATATCGCAAGCTTGTTGGCGCAGGTAGCTGATCTGCGCGGAGTATTCGACGCCTTCAGCGATCAGCTCAAGCCCCAGACTCTTCGCCATGGCGATTATGGCGTCGGCAAGACTTACGCCAACTCGCGCCTGCGCAAGGGTCTGTATGTCTTGGATAAAGGTCCGGTCAATTTTGAGCACATCGACTGGAAACTGACGCAGGTAGGTAAGCGATGAATAGCCCATGCCAAAGTCATCAATGGCCACCCTGACACCCTTGGCGCGCAGGCTCTGAATATTTGCAGCAGCAAGCTCCACCTGACGAACCAGTGTTTGCTCAGTAATTTCAAGCTGCAGCCGCTCGAGTGGATAGCCAGCCGCAGCACACATGGACTCAATCTTTGGCAAGAAGTCTGCGCTCTCAATTTGCACTGAGGAACAGTTAATGGATAGCAGCAGGTCAAATCCCGCGTCTCGCCAAGCAGCCGCTTGTTGCAGCGCTGACTGTTGTACCTGTGCATCGATTTCTGCCACCAAGCCTGCCTGATTGGCCAAGGCCAAAAAGTCGTGGGGGTTTAGTAGCCCGCGCCGCTTGTGCTGCCACCGCGCTAGCGCTTCTACTGCAACGATCTCTCCGGTCACCAAGTCGACGCAGGGCTGATAAAAAGCCAGAAAGGCTTGCTGCGCCAGCGCTTCGCGCATTTCCTGTTCCAGCTCGATTTGTGAAAAACGCTCTGCGTTCATGGACTCATCAAATACGGCGCAGCCACCGGTGCCCAAGCTCTTCGTGTGGTACATGGCGGTATCTGCCGCCTGAATCAGGGCATCGATGGTGGTGCCATGGTCTGGGTAACGCGCCAAACCAAAGCTCGCGCCACAAGACAGCGTATAGCCCGCGACATCCATGGGCTCACGCATCAAGTCCAGTGCTCGCAAACACAGCGCTTTTGCTTCCTCAAGGTCGCTCATCGACGGCAAGAAGAGGATGAACTCATCACCACCAAAGCGCGCGAAGATATGGGCGTTGTCCAGCCAACGATTCAATCGCTGACAGATAGACGAGAGGAACTCATCGCCAATGCGATGGCCGAGGGCGTCGTTGACCGTTTTAAATCGATCCAAGTCGAAAAACACAAAGACGAATGGCGCCCCCTCGTCGCTCAGCTCGATATGCTTTTCCACTGTCGACATGATGTTGTAACGGCTGGGCAAACCTGTGAGCGCGTCAAAGTTCAGTTGCCTGAGTATCCGCTCTTCCTCCTGCTCGCGGTGGGTGATATCCATCAGGCTGAAGAAAAACAGTGCGTGTTGTTGATTCGATCCTCGCAGCAAATCTACTGAAGCGATCCGCAGCGCAACCCAGCGAAAAGCCTCTGGCTTTGTCTCACCGGCGATCCGCACGCGCAGGTCCAGCGGCCCCAACTTAGAAAAAGAGCTGCCTGCTAGGGGAATGACGCTCTCATTCATGAAGTGTTGATAGCTGTGCCGATCCTCGGCTACCAAGAGTGAGTCGAAGGTGTGATCTTCCAGGGCTGCTCCAGCGATACCCACGAGATCCTCACAGGCGTCGCTGGCGAAACGAATCTGGCCCTGTGCATTGACCAACATCAAGTAGTCCGGGCGCGCGGAGATTAGCGTGTTGCAGATTTGCTGAACATTCGGCTGCATGTCGATGACGACCGAGCCCATGGCGTGGTTGATGAGCTGGGTTAGGCGGGAGGCGTCGGAGGTAGATTGATTGTGCATGGCTACTGCTGATCTGGTGGGTGCCTGCTATGACGGCTCGGCATCCGCCTGCACCTGACTGGTGGGTACATCCGACGATGGGTTTTCAATCTGCACAAAGGGCATGGGCCATATCGGAAAAACCCGCGCCAAGGCCGACAAGGCTAGGGCGTGCTTTAACTCTCCAGAAACCACGGCGTCTCGAACCTGTGCTTGGGTCATAAACTCGATGGCTATGGCTTCGCCGTCGCCCAGATCTTGTTCCTTCGATAAGACCACGTCTTTGGCCAGCCAGTGATGGCATAGGTGATTGTGAAAGGCGGGATTCGGTTCCACCGCGCCAAGGTACTGCCAGTGCTCGCTGGTGTACCCAGTTTCTTCCAACAGTTCCCGAGCAGCCGCAGGTCCGCTGTCTTCGCCCGGGTCGACCATGCCGCCCGGTGTTTCGAGCGTGTTGTATCCAACGCCGAAGCGAAACTGACGGATCATCAAGGATCGACCATCTGCATCGAGAGCCACTACATTGACCCAATCGACGGACTCAAGCACCAGTCGATCAAAGGTTTGTCCGTTGCGAGGATTGCGCAGGGTATCGATGCGTTTTTCAAACAGCATAAGCCCAGCTTCTTCGTATCGCGACGATATGTGCTGCCATGTCAGATCATCATCACTCATGTGCCGGTGGCCTCGTCGTTGCTAAATCCTGGCCGAAAAGGCTGCATACCCTGACTACCCAATTGCGGTGTCCAGGCGCGGACATGACGCTCTGCACGAACCTCGGTTAAGGCCTCCTCGACACTTGTGTAGGCTGCGAGGGTTTCAAGTGAGCGCAGCGTGGGGTCGATCATCAGCCATTCGCCAGCCACCTGTTTTGCCAAAGCCTCGCCAGGCTCTCCCCATTCACCGGCAATGGTTTCTTGAGTGTCTGCTATTGCCACCTCGCCCTCCGGTAGGGCAGCAAGAAAAAAGCGCGTATCAAACCGTCTGGGAACCGACGGGGGCGTAATCCAATGGCTGAAGTAGACGAGTCGATCTACCGCGACGGTCAGCTCGCTCGCCTGCAGCAGGCCATGCCAAGACACTTCATCTTTTAACAACTGTTGGCGTGCGAGCTGGAGCGCTGCTCGCTGGGTGTCAGCAAAACCCATGGCGCCAAGTCGATCTCGAGCGAGCAACACACCGCATTCCTCGAAGCACTCGCGAGCAACCGCCATCCAGTAGCGCAAACCGCCTGCCGCAATGCCAAGACGTTCGCTGGCCTCCACATCTGTCATGTCAGGACAAAGCTGTGGTTGCCAGTCACTGGTCTCTACCTTGCCGCCCGGAAAAACATGCAGATCAGGAAAATCACCCTTGCCCGGCCGCTTCATCATGAAGACCTCGATGCCAGAGCCAGACGAAGCAGGTTTGTCCCGCACAATCATGACCGTGGCGGCTAGCCGAATGTTCTCTCGCAGTAAGGGTTCCAAAAATACTCCTCTGACCCGCGTTGCTGTTGCACAGTGTAGCCGTCGCAATGCGAATTTCACCTGCCGTTATCTTGGCGGGCTAACTCTTCGCTCCAGCGCCGCAAATACTAGCTCAACGACAATTGCCAACACCGCTGCGGGAATCGCGCCGCGCAAGATCATATTAGTATCGTTCAGCGACAGGCCGACGACGATGGGCTCGCCCAAACCACCAGCGCCGATAAAGGCCGCCAGCGTCGCGGTGCCGATACTGATCACCGCGGCCGTTCGGATGCCCGCAAAGATGGCTGGGGTAGCCAGCGGCAAGCGTAAATAACGCAGCTGCTCCCAGCCGCTGAGTCCCAGTGCCGCAGATACCCGTACCAGTGTTGGATCGGTATTGGCTAGGGCGGTGATGGCATTGCGGACAATGGGCAGCAAGGAGTAGAGAAAGAGCGCGATGATCGCTGGCAAAAAGCCGATGCCGAAGAGCGGGATCATTAACGCCAGCAATGCTAAGGAGGGAATCGTCTGCATGAGCCCGCACAGGTAGACGACGATTTCTGCCAGACGCTGGCGGCGATATACGAGCAAGCTAATCCCTAGGCCTATTGCGATGGCTGCGAATAACGCACTGCCGGTCAGCTGCAAATGACGCATAAAGTGCCCCCAAAGCTGACCAACCCAAGGGCTTTGCCCCGACAGCGTCTCGATTTTCGCTGTGTCTTGCTCAGACAAGCCTAGCCTGCTGGCATTCGCGCGAATGAAGTCGGCGGCCACCTGCTGAAAACTCTGCCCTTGCAGTGCGACCTTGGCATTCAACGCTTGTACTTGAGATTCGTCCAGCATGTTGTGCAACCCCGCCAAGGCTTGGCGCAGCTGCGGTGAGGCGCTGGTTTGCACGAGGGTGGCAGCACGGTATTCCGGGAAGTAACCGAGGTCGTCTTGCAGTATGCGCAGTTGATAGCGCTGCAGTTCACCATCGGTGCTGTAGGCGTCGGTGACATCTATGGCGCCATCGGCAATGGCCTGGTAAGCCAAACCATGCTCGATGCCCTTGATCGGCTGCTGCAGGTTGTAACGCTGGGCCAACCCCGGCCAACCGTCTTCGCGCTGCAAAAACTCGTGACTGAAGGCGGCGGTTAGATTCTGCTGATGCAGGTCGCCAATACGCCGCAGCCCAAGTTGCTGAGCCTGTTCGTCCCGAACCACAATGGCGTAGGTATTGTTGAAGCCGTATTCGGCGAGGAGTTCCAAGCCTTGGTCCGCCAATACCTGATTAATTTGCGTGCGATCAGGATTGCCCGGCAGATTCAGCACCGCCTGGCTGAGCGTGCCCGTGTACTCTGGATACAGGTCAATCTCGGCGTTTTTAAGGGCCTCGTAGCAGATCAGTGTGCCGCCCAAACCCAGCTTTCGGTTCACGCGAAAGCCTTGGGCCTCTAGCACTTGGGCCGCTATTTCGGCCAGCAAATAGCTTTCGCCAAAGTTTTTGCTGCCTACCGTAACCGTTTGCACCGCTGCCGCCCCAACGCTGCCCAAGGCGCACCAGACGAGACATAAGCCTATGACTATGCGCTTAGCAATCACGATAACTGACTCTCGATTAAACGCTCGGCATAGGGTGTTGCAGGGTGAGCGAGAACTTCCCGAGGGACGCCACTTTGGACCACCTCACCGGCGTCCAAAATAACCATGAATTCAGCCAAGCGCCTGGCCTCACGAAGATCGTGGGTAACCAGTACCGTTGTCGAAGGGTGGGCCTGTCGCGCCTGTTCAAAGCTCTCGTACAGACCCAGCCGGGTTATGGGGTCGACGGCAGAAAACGGTTCATCCAACAGCAAAATGGCTGGCTGTAGCATCAGCGCACGACAAATCCCCAAGCGTTGTTGCTGACCACCGGACAGCTGCCTCGGTAAGCGACTGGCGACGTCTTCATCTAAATCGACAGTTTTCAGCAAATCCAAAAATCGGCTGCGCCTTTTTGCTTCGGACCAGCCCACCAGCTTCGCTACCAGGGTGACATTTTGTTCCGCGGTCAGGTGAGGAAACAGTCCGGCGCCCTGTACCGCGTAGCCAATGCCGCGCCGATAGGACTCGAGATTCTCGTATGGCACTGGACGCCCGAGCACTTCTACCTCGCCTTGGTCTGGTCGCTCCAAACCGTTGATCATTTGCAGCAGCGTCGTCTTGCCACTGCCGCTGGTGCCCACGATCGCGGTGATCTGATCCTTGGGCAGGGTTAGCGATAGATCTTCAAACACCGTCAGTGCCCCGAAACTTTTGCTCACTTGATGAAAACCCACGGCGCTGTCGTTTGGGGTGTCGATCTCAGTCATGGGCTGACGCCAAGCCATACTTCGCCTTAAGTGCATCGCCATGCTGACGCAGCTGAGCCAACACGGCATGCCGCTCTGGTGCGGTCTCGAGCGCCTCTAGTTCAGTCAGGCGATGCTCGAAATCGGCGATGTTGAGCCAGTCTCCCTCAGTGGAGAGTTTTTCCTTCACGTAATCGTGCCAATCTGCAGCTTCTGCTGGGTCCAGCAAGTGCGCGAAAGAGCGCGCCTTCATTCTTGTCGCCAAGACTGGCAAGCGCTGATCGCGAAAGTCCATATTCGACCAGCGACCTGCGTCAATTTCTGCATAGAGGTGGTTCGAGCGCGCCTTATCCTCGTCCAGCAAAAACGTACCGTATAGCGCAGCATCGGGGTCAGATTCGTTTTTCATGCCGTCCTGTACATAGGCCCGCCGTACTTTTTGTGCCAAGGCTGGTTGCTTCAGGCGCCGCCAACGTTCTTTAGTGACCTTGGTCGACAGCGACAGTTTTTGCAGGTTTTCATCGGTCAGCACTTCAAAGGGTGCGACAAAGGGACTGCGGTTTATTTTGATCTCGCGCAAAGGCGCCCGCATTTCACCCTTGGGCACGAACAGCTTGCGACGAATTTCATCCTCATTCCAATCGAGCAGGCATTCGATGTCTTGTCCCAGATCCGCCACCACGATGGCGTTAGTGTTGGTTGGGTGCCGCGTCAACGACACCACTGGAGCGACGTTAAAGCGATCCTTGCCATATACCGCTGAGACGTGGGCGCACAGGCGGGCGCCCAGAGGCTCGAGCAATTCCTTGACGTATTTCTTCTGCCGCAGCGAATAGTAGTACTCGAACAACTTCGGCTGCTGCTGCTTTAGCAGCTTAGCCATACCGATGGTTGCATAGACATCTGACATGGCGTCATGAGCATTACCGTGATCAATGCCATTGGCCTTGGTGAGTTCCTCGAGTCGGTAGACCGCTTGTCCGGCATCGTCCACGGGCCAATGAATGCCCTCTCGTCGCAGTGCGCCGGAGGCGCGCACGAGGTCGACCATGTCCCACCGAGTATTACCATTGCGGTACTCACGCGCGTAAGGGTCTTGCAGATGCCGGTAGAGTGCGTAGCGCATGAACTCATCGTCAAAGCGCAGACTGTTATAGCCAAGGGCGCAGGTTGCTGGCGTGTTAAATTCCTGCATGATCTTTTGCAGACCCTCGAATTCGCTTACGCCTTCTGCCGCCAGTTTGTTTGGTGTAATGCCCGTCACCAGTGAAGCGTCGGGGTTGGGCAGGACATCGTCGGGTAGCCGCATATAAAAGCATAGTGGCTCGCCTACTGGATTGAGCTCGAGATCCGTACGTAGACCCGCAAACTGGACGATTCGATCCCATTTGGGATTTGTGCCCGTCGTCTCTAAGTCGTACCAATAGAAAGTGTCTGCCATGTCGGCTACCCTCGCCCGAGATGTCAAAACCATACCTGAATCCGCGCATGCTGGCGCTCTACCTTGGGCCCTTCGCCGCCCTTTGCGCTTTTTTGCTGATGTTACAGAACGACGGCGCATTTGCTCCCGCTGTAACGATGGCCGTGACCCTGTGGGTGGTTATCTGGTGGATATTCGAACCCATACCCATTCCCGCCACCTCTCTACTGCCCATGGCCTTGTTGCCACTCTTTGGCGTGCTGACGCCCAAGGAACTGGGCGCCGCCTATGGCAATCCGCTGGTGCTGTTAATGCTTGGTGGGTTCATTTTAGCCACGGCGTTGGAACGCAGCGGTGCGCATCGGCGTATCGCCCTGTACATGGTGCGCGCCTTTGGTGGCAACAGTTCGCGCAGGCTGGTGTTCGGTTTTATGTGCGCTAGCGCCTTTTTGAGTATGTGGATCTCCAATACTTCCACCACGCTGATGCTTTTACCCGTAGCACTCGCCGCACTGGAAAAGTCTGACGACCCGAGCTTGGCCAGCCCGCTGCTGCTGGGCATTGCCTATGCAGCCAGCATTGGGGGCATTGGCACGCCCATCGGCACACCACCCAACATGGTGTTCATGGGGGTATATAGCGAAGTGACCGGCGGCGCGATTTCGTTCGGACAGTGGATGCTATGGGCCATACCCGTGGTACTGATCATGCTGCCAATTGCGGGACTATGGATTACCCGGGGGGTATCCAAATCTGGCGGCGTGGCCTTACCTGAGAGCGAAGCCTGGAGCACTGGCGAGCGTCGGGTGCTGATCGTTTTTTCCATCACTGCTGCGTTGTGGATGACCCGCAAAGGTCCTTGGGGCGGTTGGAGCGAGTGGCTGGCGCTGCCCTATGCCAATGACGCGATGGTCGCCTTCATTGCGGTGATCGCACTCTTCGTCATTCCCAGCGGCAAGCAGGACGCAGAAGGCGAGCCGGAGCGTCTACTGGACTGGCAAAGCGCGGAGCGCATTCCCTGGGGCATGTTGCTGCTCTTCGGTGCGGGCATCACCATCGCCACAGGCTTCATTAACTCTGGGCTGAGCAACAGTATCGGCGAATCGCTAGAGCAGCTATCCGCCCTGCCGCTGCTGTTGATGATTGCCACCATTTGTCTGGCGGTGACCTTCCTTACCGAAGTCACCAGCAATATGGCTACTACCACGCTGCTGATGCCGATCTTGGCCGCCGCCGCAATTGGCGCGGGTACAGACCCGGCCTTGTTTATGATTCCTGCGGCCATGAGCGCCTCTTGTGCCTTTATGCTGCCCGTGGCAACGCCCCCAAATGTCATCACCTTTGCTACCGGGCGATTCTCAATTCAGACCATGGTGCGCGAAGGCGTGGTGCTGAATTTGGTCGGCGTTTTGGTCATTAGCTGTGCTTGCGTGCTTTTGTTGGGTCGACTTTGAAGACTGGATCAAAGATCTGCGGCACGCCAGTTGCTGCCTTTTAACGACGATGCCAACATTCGTGCTTATTTTTTGAGCCAAGTCCTATGCACCTACTGAAAGGCATTTTGGCCAGCCTCTCCATTGGCATCACTACCATCGCGGTGTGCGCCGTGCTGTTTTTGTGGTGGCTACAGTTAGCGTTTTCTGGAGCCGAAAAAAAGCAACAGATCCGGCAAAGGATGGATCGAATCATCGTTTGGTGGACCTCTTCGAATCGTTGGATGCTCAACACGCTGCGACTCGTCGAACCTGAGGTTCACTGGCAGGGCCGGGAGCATCTGTCCCCCGAAAAGTGGTACTTGGTCACCAGCAATCATCAAAGCTGGGCCGACATTGTACTGCTGCAAACGTATCTGCTGGATGATATTCCAGCACTGAAGTTTTTCACCAAGTCGCAGCTTATTTGGCTGCCCTTTATTGGTCAGGCGATGTACGTGTTGGGGTTTCCTTACGTCAAGCGCGTCAACCGCGCGCAAATCAAAAACAACCCGGAGCTGCGCAACGCCGACCGTGACAATGTGCTCAGCGCCTGCGAGGGTTTCAAAAATCATCCCACCAGCATCCTAAATTTCGCCGAAGGCACCCGTCGCACCGATGAAAAGCATGAGCGTCAAGGCAGTCAATTCGAGCATCTGCTGAAGCCAAAAATCGGTGGTATTACCTACATCCTGCAGGGTATGGATTCACATCTAGACGGTCTGGTCGATGTCACCATCGTGTATCCAGATGAGGTGCCGACCTTTTGGGAACTGCTGCAAGGCAAGTGCGGCCGAGTCATTTTAGACATCCGCTATCGCACCCTTGAGCCTCTGGATACTCAGGGCGACGAGATCCGATTCAAATCAAGCGTGGCGCAGTGGGTAAATTCCGTATGGGAAGAAAAAGACGCCCGTATCGCCGGTTATCTTGAATCCAAGGCTACTGACTGAGTGGATTCGCCGATGCTGAGGATTGACCAGCATTTTGTATCTGACTGAGCTGGCGTTCTAGCGCCACGATGCGTCTGTTAGACGCGATGCGAAAAGCATCAAATGCGCGTACTGCCTCGGCATTTTCGTTCACCATTGGCGACAAACTGGCCTCAATTTGCGCCAGACTTTGGGAGGCGACATTGGCTTTGTCGACCAACTCGCGCTGGGAACGCAACATTTGCTGCAGCTGTAGCTCCAGACTGGTTACCTGATCAATTAATTGTTGCTGAACTTTGAGCGCCTCCTCGTGGCGACCGGTGGCTGCTTTGAGGTCACGGTTGCTCGCACGAATACCGTTTAACGTACTGCTGACCGTTTTCAGTTGGGATTGGTTTTCCTGAATCCACTCTTTGTTGCGCTCGTTAGCAATCGCCCATAGCTTGCGAATCTCAGACTCCCACAGGTTAATCTGCTGCTTGGTGTCTTGGCCCTCTTGGCTCATGGCGCTGTCCGTGGCTGACAAACGCTCTTCAAGGTAGGCCAAACGGCTGTTCGCCTCATCGAGTCGGCTTTGCTCGGCGAGCAAGGTTTGCTGTTGATTGGCGATAAACCAACCGGCACCGGCAAGTCCCGCCACCATGATCGCCAGCACCAGCGTCGTGCCCATGCCTGATGAAGAAGCCTTAGCTGGCGCGCGCCGGGAGGTACCGGAGCGATACCGCTCATTTTCTTCGGTGGATAAAACGTCTTTTGATGATTCGTCCATAGGGGGCGCTCACAAGTGCTAGTCACACGTCGATTATAGTTGGGCCCCGGAAACAAAAAAGCCCGCCATTTAGGAGGCGGGCTTGCATTCGTTTGCGGTTCTTGGCCTATAAATAGTTGAGTATGAGGCCGAGAACGACGGTCAGCGCCAGACCACAGTGAATCACGCCAGGAATGGTCGTCAGCGGGCCTTGCTTACCAAAGATTGCGTTGGCTTCAAGCGCGGCAACGATGGCCACACACACCCAAACGGCTGTGGTGTTGGTCATCAAACTGCCACTGGCGTAGTGCGCACTGGAGCCCATGAAGTAGAGCATGGGCAACGAAAACAAGGTATTGGTGCGAGATGCCAAGGCAGCCTTGGGAGCCGCTGCAGCCGCCGCTGGGTTCGGCTCATTGCCGGCCTGCACACCTTGGTTCGATTCGACAATGATTTTTTGGTTGGGCCAGATAATTAGCCAGACGTTCAAAAACATAAGCGTACCCATTAGGGCGCCGACGGTGATGTCTGCGGTTAGGCCGGTGTGACGATAACCCAGCAAGATAACGCCGGTGAGGAATGTCGCTAATGCCGCCCAACGAAACCACCATAGTGCGCGGGGCGCCAGCTTGGAGAACGCATCTACTCGCGCACTGGCTTCAGCTTCTTTGAAGTATTCCGTTTGTACGAAGTTGAAGTAGTACAAAAGACCGATCCATGTAATGCCGAACAGGACGTGTCCGAACCTAGTCAGATAATCGATAAAAGCCATGTCCATAGCGTTGCCTCGCCCATTGATAAAGATACCGCGGAAGAATAGCTAAACCCTTGGGCAGGTACCAGCGCTGACCAAGATTCGTCGCTGTACCTCACGCACCTTTCGCAAAACGTGCCCAAATCTCAGGCAAAAAAAACCCGCGGATAAGCTCCGCGGGTCTTATCGACGTAAGGTCTTTTTACATCATGCCGCCCATGTCGGGCATACCACCAGGCATACCGCCGCCGGCAGCGCCTTCTTCTGCGGGTAGTTCGCTGACCATGGCTCCGGTGGTGATCATCAGACCAGCCACGCT
>ERZ802819.1552-NODE-1552-length-13990-cov-16.2865_pt1 | contig 13990 bp, 7 predicted proteins | sample MGYA00345647_ERZ802819 | MGnify/ENA primary metagenome ERZ802819 (study PRJEB30503, sample SAMEA104212355) | marine metagenome | biome: Westerlies Biome; feature: [SRF] surface water layer (ENVO:00010504) within the epipelagic zone...; material: water... | reverse complement strand
TTTCAGGAATTGAAGTTAAACCAACATAATTGACTACAGGTCCATTATAGAAAGCTTCTGTTTCATATTCGTCCATAAGAACCAAGCCCAGATTGACATCAAAATCACCTACACCAGTTTCAAATACTCCATTGTATTTAAAGTCAGTACCTGCAACAGTAGTTTGGTTACCATTAATTGGGTTACGGAAACACTGTTGAAGGTTTGCATCAGCTAAACCGTTAAGTCTTTCACAGTAAGCACCTTGAGAAGCTAATGTTGCTGTATATGAAGCACCAAGAATAGCTGCATCAATAATATTTTGAACTGAGACACCTGTAATAATTCCATCTATTTCAGTATTAAATATATCAACAGCAATAGAATGATTGCCAAATGTATAAATAGCACCAATATTAGTTGATTCTGATTCCTCAGGTCCTAAGTTTGGATTAGCTGAAATATATGTATTAACCTGCTCACTTGGACAATCTGCTCTAGCTATGCCTTGTGCATTACATTTAACATAGTCAGTATGGCTATCAGCACTAAATGTTGTATTAGCAGCTAAATCTCCAAGACCAGGAGCACGGAAACCAGTTCCAACAGAAGCTCTTAGAGTAAGTCCTTCCATTACATCCCATAGACCTTTAACGGTATATGAAGTATTTCTTCCAAAGTCGCTATAGTCATCGTTTCTGACAGCGACTGATAATTCACCAGCACCATCCATCAATGATGTCTTTGTTTCAAAAAACATAGCTGTATAGTCTCTTGCGTTTCCTGAAGAGTTACCTGAAGAACCACCAACGTTTCCAACTTCAGACTGCTTGTCATAAATATTTTCATAAGTATATTCAGCATCCTGTATACCGGCTATAAAGTCAGTATTTGGAACTATTTTTAATGGTCCGCCGAATGTATATTCTAAGCTTCTAAACTGAGAGTGTGATGTTACTGATGGTGACGCAGTATAATATGCTACAACATCAGGATGGAATAAGTCACTTTGACCTTTAAACGTTCCTGCTCCACCAGGTGCAAAAGCAGTAGCTGCCTCTGTATATTCTGGTTTTTGTAAGTAACAACAATCGTTTGTAAGGTAATCAGCAATATGCCACTGCATAGAAAGATCCCATGTATAGTCATCCATGACAACTCCATTGAATCCTAAGACAACGTTTCCAGTCCAGTCAGTATCATATGAAGCCCTTGGACCAATTTCAATAAATCTTTTTCTTAATTGAGTAGGCACACTAATAGTTACAACTCTCTCTGGTGTTCCATCTGCTTGAGCAGGTATTCTAGCTCTTGCAAGTCCAGCAGGATAAGGATTAATAAATGCAGCTGGAGGTGCATATCTACCGAAAGTTTCTTGTCTAGCGGCTACAACTTGAGCATATGCATTCATAGTTTTGCTAATTTCTTTTTCATAATTAACAGTAAAGAAATCATTTTTCTTACCTGCATTTTCTGCCATGATTGCTGTGTAATCAAATGAACATAAATAATTATTATCTAATCCACCTGTAGGTGCAGCACCTAAGATGTATGTTTTACCATTTTGAAGAAATCTTGAGTCTCCCTGACATTCTGCAGCAGGCAACCATTGACCTTTTTTCAAACCATTTACAGGATCATCCTCATTAAGGATATAGTTCCAGGCATAAGATGAAACACTAAAACCTGTACTGAAATTATCATCAGTTGGTGCTCTACCCGCACTATAAGGTCTATCTGTTAAATAAATGATATCTCTTTGTGAATGTTCATAAGTCCAAGTTATTGATGAATCATCACCAGTAACTCCTCCTACTATTGAGAATTTTTCCTCTTCACCGCCAGGCAAATCAGGGTCACCAATAGATCCAGAAATTGTCATTCCATTAAAACCTTTTTTAGTAATAACGTTTACAACTCCACCAATAGCATCTGAACCGTATACAGCAGATGCACCATCAGCAAGAATTTCGACTCTTTCAACAGCAGCTGTAGGCAACATATTGATATTAGCTGAAGCTCCATCTAATTTAGGTGAGCCAGGAATTCTTCTCCCATCAATAAGAACAAGAGTTCTTCCTGCTCCAAGACCTCTCAAACTAATTTGAGATTGTGATCCAGCTGATGAACCTGAACGTTCATAGAACGAACCAGATATATTAATAGGCATATCTCTTAAAACCTCGGCAATACCTAGATCACCAGACCTTGCGATAGCTTCTTGAGTAATGACAACAACAGGTTGTGCACCTGTAAATTCTGAAGTCTCAATACGAGAACCGGTTACAATAACCTCTTCAACGTCTGCATCTTCCTCTTGAGCAGTAACATTCATACTGAATATGCTGAATGTGATTGCAAAAAGCGCAAACAAATAATTTTCTTTTTTAAACATACACTTCCCCTGTAGTTTTAATTAGTTCAATAATCCAACAGGAAAAATAACCGCTAGATTACGTATAGCAGTATTGTGTATGTTTTTTTTATATAAATCTAGTATATAAATAATATATTTAATTATTATAGATATATAATATAACTAAATATATAAATTATTTATATAATTTTTATGTCTAATTTACATAAAAATACGTAATTTTAAATATTGTCTTACAATATATAATAATTAATCTAATTAAGATAAAAGATATGCTTTTAAAAGATAAAAAAATTCTAATAACTGGTTTAGCCAATAAATATTCTATTGCAGCTGGAATTGCTTATGCTATGCATCGCGAAGGAGCAAAACTTGCCTTTAGCTATCAAAATGAAAGAATGCTTAAAAATTTGATGCCTATTGCGAAAGATCTTGGTTCAGATATTTTAATTGAATGTGATGTTTCATGTGATGACTCAATCGATAAGTCTTTTATAGAACTTAAAAAACACTGGGAAGCTTTTGATGGTTTTGTTCACTCTATAGGTTTTGCACCTGCAGATCAGCTTTTAGGTAATTTTGTTGATGTTACAACAAGAGAAGGTTTTAAAATTGCCCATGATGTGAGCTCATATAGTTTTACGGCATTAGCAAAAGCAGCTAAGCCCATGTTAAATGATAGTTCTGCCCTTCTTACTTTGACCTATTTAGGAGCAATACAAAGCCTGCCCAACTACAATGTCATGGGCCTTGCAAAAGCTAGTTTGGAAGCCAATACTCGATTCTTAGCTGCATCTATGGGTTCAGATAATATAAGAGTGAATGCTATATCCGCCGGTCCTATTAAGACTTTGGCTGCTTCAGGAGTTAAAAATTTTAGGAAAATGCTTTCTCAACACTCTGAAAGATCCCCTTTAGGGAGAACAGTAACTTCTGAGGAAGTTGGTAACGTTGCAGCTTTTTTATGTTCTGATTATGCAAGCGGTATAACGGGTGAAATTACCTACGTTGATGCTGGCTTTAATACAGCCGCTATGCCTTTAGGTGATTTAGAATAATGCTAAAAGATTTATATGAAAAAATGGTACTTCCTAAGCTATGTGATAAATGTTGCGGAACAAAGCCAATTAATTATCAGAGAAAGAAAGTAGTTCCTTTGGCAAAAGGTGTTGTTTTGGAAGTTGGAATTGGTTCTGGTTTAAATATACCTTTTTATAATAAAAATAATATTGAGAAAATCATTGGTCTTGACCCATCAGAAGAATTAAATGTTTTAGCAAAAAGAGTAGCTGATGATAATGGTATACAAATTGATTTTCTTATAAATGGCGCCGAGGATATAGACTTACCTGATAATTCTGTAGATACCATCTTAATAACTTATACTCTTTGTACGATACCTAATTTAAAGAAATCAATGTCTGAAATGAAAAGAGTTCTTAAACCAGGTGGAAAATTTATTTTTTGTGAGCACGGCATTGCTCCTGATGTAAATATTATTAAATGGCAAAGAAGAATTAATCCAATATGGGGTATTTTCTTTGGTGGCTGCAATATAAATAGAAACATACCAAAAATAATTTCAGAAAGTGGGTTCAATATTAGTAATCTAAATCAAATGTATCTTCCCAGTACACCAAAAATAGTTGGTTATAATTATTGGGGCGAAGCTAATATATAAATTCCTTTTAGTTAGGAGATAGGGAATGGGAAGAAAAAAACATTCAATTCAAAAAGAAATATTTAGTTTCTTAATCTTATTTGCATTTTCAAGTAATCTATCAAGTGATATTGAAGATAAAATAGCTCTTCATAAAGAACAATTTTCTGAAGTAGCACTAAAGATATGGGAATATGCTGAATTAGGATATCAAGAAACTAAAAGTTCTAACTTATTAGCGAGTGAACTTAAGAAAGAGGGATTCAAAATTACTAAGGGAGTTGCTGGAATACCTACTGCTTTTGTAGCAGAATTTGGTTCGAGTGGTCCAGTGATTGGTATTTTAGGTGAATTTGATGCACTTCCTGGACTCGCACAAACAAACTCACCGTTCAAGGAAGTGGCAGTTAATGATAGCGGTGGTGGGCATGCATGTGGCCATCATTTATTTGGAGCTGCCTCAGCTTGGGCTGCTGTATCTATAAAAGAATGGTTAGATGAAAATGATGTTGAAGGTACTGTAAGGTTTTATGGCACACCTGCAGAAGAAGGCGGATCTGGAAAAGTTTATATGGTTCGTGAGGGATTATTTGATGATGTAGATGTTGTACTTCATTGGCATCCTGATGATGTTAATTCAGCTAATCCAAAGACATCAAATTCTAATAAATCTGCAAAGTTTACTTTCAAGGGTATATCAGCTCATGCTGCTGGTTCCCCAGAGCTTGGGAGATCAGCTTTAGATGGTGTTGAAGCTATGAATATGATGGTTAATATGATGAGAGAGCATATTCCACAAGAATCAAGAATGCATTATGTAATTACTAAAGGTGGCCTTGCTCCAAATGTAGTTCCTGATCTGGCAGAGGTTTATTATTATGTTAGGCATCCTGAAATGAAAGTAGTTGAAGAATTATTTCAAAGAGTCGTAAAAACTGCTGAAGGAGCTGCTAGAGGGACTGAAACTAAAATGACTTATGAAGTAATGCACGGAAATTATTCCTTACTTCCAAATGATAATATTCAAAAACTGATGCATAAAAATCTTCAATCCTTTGGAGGAATTTCTTATAACCAAAGTGAAAATAAATATGCACAAGAAATATATAAAACTTTTATAAAACCTGATAAAGAAATAGGATCTCAAGAAACTGTTAAAGAGTATAAAAATAATCATTCATATGGCTCAACAGATGTTGGTGATGTTAGTTGGCTCGTGCCAACCGCTGGTGTAAGAACAGCTACATGGGTTCCAGGAACAGCTGCTCATTCTTGGCAGGCTGTTGCTTCTGGAGGCATGTCGATTGGAATCAAAGGCACTGAATTAGCTGCTAAAACAATAGCTGCAACTGCTTTAGATATATATATGGATCCTTCAGTAGTTATAAAAGCTCGAAACGAGCTTGAAATGCGAGTGGGTAAAGATTTTGTGTATAAGGCATTGTTAGGTGACAGAAAACCACCTTTAAGTTACAGAGTTAATTAATTTTCTTGGCTTGAGACCGAGGCTCCAGGTCTTCGTAAATCAGCATACCCATAATTTACACCATTTATAATGTGAATACTTTGTGTACTTCCCATAGTATGCTCAGGTGTCATTTTATGACCTATCCTTTTATTAATAATTCTTACAACGTCTGAATTAACAGTCCTTTCATATAATATGCCTGTTTTTGGCCAGTCTTTATGAACTCTTGGAAGCATTGTGGCTTGTCCGATATCTAAATCAAAATCAATAACACCAGTTATAACTCTTAGAATTGCAGCAGGAATTAAAGAACCTCCTGGCGATCCAGTAATTAACATTAGCTTACCTTCTTCATTAAAAATCATTGTCGGAGCCATGGTACTCATTGGATTTTTTCCTGGCTCAAATCTATTTCCAGTACTTGCACCCCTTCCTCTTTCTTTTTTATCGCCATATCTGTATGCAAAGTTATTCATTTGGTTGTTCATTAAAATACCTGTACCAGGAATTGTTACACCAGATCCAAATGAGTAACCTAATGTATAGGTATTTGAAACAGCATTACCCTCACTATCAATTATTGAATAATGAGTTGTATCCCTACTCTCCTTGGTGAGCTCAAGAGGTTTTACAACAGTTGATTTTGTTGCCTTTTTTAGGTCTATAGATTTTGCTAATTCTATTGTTCTCTCTTTAGAAAGAAGTTTTTTAACAGGAACATCAAAGTAATCAGGATCTCCAACAAAATGTGATCTATTATTATGTCCTCTTCTTATTGCCTCGGCTAACAAGTGATATGTTGTAGCCGAATCACTTTTATATCTTTTTAAATCATAAAAACTTAAAATATTTAATGCTGTTAATAAGGTTATGCCTCCTCCTGAAGGAGGTCCTGCGGTAAATACTAAATTGCCTCGATAAGATCCAACAATGGGATCTCTAATCTGAGCTTCATAGCTTGCAAAATCTTCCATTTTAAATAAGCCATTGTTTTGGTTCATTGCAAAAACCATTGCTTTGGCAATATCACCTTTATAAAAACCATCTTTTCCTTCTTTGGCAATTATAGTTAATGTTTTTTCAAGATCAGGTCTTTTAAAAATAGAATTTTCTTTAATGACTTCATTGTTTGGGAAATATATTTTTAATGACTCTGGATCAAGTCTAAGCTGTTCTGTGTCCTGAATTGCTTTTTCTAAATCGTAAGAGACCTTAATACCATTTTTAGCTTGCCTTATTGCTGGTGCTAGAACTTCTTCAAGAGGAAGCTTTCCAAAATTTTTATGAGCTTCTAAAAGTCCTGCTACTGTTCCTGGTATTGCAGGTGCTTTATATCCGTATTTTGTCTTGTCATACATCTCATCCTCAAACTGGCTGGGTTTTATTTTTTTTCCGCTTAATTCAAAAATAGAATCAATCGATGCATTTAAAGGAGACTTGCTTCTATAATCAATATAAAAGATTTCATTTTTTTCTTTTATGTATACAAGCATAAAACCACCGCCTCCAAGATTTCCTGCTCTAGGCAAAGTAATAGCTAATGAAAAGCCAACTGCAACTGCTGCATCAATTGCATTGCCACCTTGATTAAGTATTTCAATTCCAATATCTGTTGATAAATGATTTTGTGTAACTACCATTCCTGAGGACCCTACAACAGGATGATAGGGAGATAGATAGTCGATGTAACTTTGTTGTGAAAAATTAAAGCTACTAAATATTAATAAAGAACCCAATAAAAAGAATTTCATTAAAAAACTAATGGGGCCAGATAGTATGAGAAAAGTGTAACTACAAAAATACCAACTAAATTAAGAAAAAATCCAGCTTTCATCATGGTTGCAATAGTGAATTTTCCTGAGCCATAAACAATAGCATTAGGAGGTGTTGCTACTGGCAGCATAAATGCACAGCTTGCAGCCAAACAGACAGGAATAGTTAAAGAAACTGGTACAACACCAATAGCAATTGCCAATGCTCCAATGACAGGAAGAAAAGTGCTTGTAGTAGCTACATTACTTGTCATTTCAGTTAAGAATATTATCAAGGTTGCAACAGCTAATATTAAGATTATTGGCTCAACGTTTTGAAGAACAGTTAAGCCTTGACCAATCCATATACCAAGACCAGTGCTAGAAACTTGTGCTGCTAAAGATAGTCCACCACCAAATAAAATTAATAAGCCCCAAGGCAATTTAGTAGTTCTCTCCCATTGCATAAGATCAGAATTCTTATTTGACGATGATGGAATCATAAATAATAAGATAGCTACAATAATTGCAATACCGGCATCCTCTAGGCCTATCCCAAAAAAATCTCTAATAACTCTGCTTGTCATCCAGGCTATAACAGCAAAACCAAATATAAATGAAATTTTTATTTCATCTCTTGTTAAAGGGCCAAGATCATCTAACATTTGAGATAGTTTTAACCTGGTTTCATTTGTGGCGATAAAACTAGTTGGGAAAACAAATTTTGTAAGAATTGCCCAAGCAAAAATCAACATAACTAATGCTACAGGAACTCCTAATTTCATCCAATTAAAAAAATCTATTTCAATACCATATTGTTCGCTCATAAATGTTACAAAAACTAAATTCGGAGCAGTGCCAATTATGGTCGACATACCACCAATAGTTGCTGCATATGCAATGCCTAACATTAAGGCTGTATCGAAATATTTTTGTTGCTGATTAGATATATTTGGAATTGTGGTAGCTACAACAGTGCATACTGCCAAACCTATAGGTAATAACATTAACGTTGTTGATGTATTCATAACAAACATACTTACTGAAGCTGCAACAAGCATAAAGCCACCAATAAGTTTTGACCCACTTGAGCCAATTGAAATAATCATTTTAAGTGCCATTCTTTTGTGCAAGCCTGAACTTTCTATACCTAAAGCTAATATAAAGCCACCAAGGAATAGATAAATATTTTTATTTGCATAAGGGTTGGCAGCTACTTGAAAACTTGCAACATTAAGAAGAGGAAATAGGGCCAGGGGAAGAAGAGATGTTACTGCAACAGGGAGAGCTTCTGTAGCCCACCATATTGCCATTAATATCAAAACTGCTAAAACAAACCATGCCGCTTGACTATCTACGTATTGAATACCTTTATTTGTTTCAAATGATGTTCCCTCTAGAGCAATTAAGCTAGAAGGTATTAGGTTAAGTGCACCACAAAAAACTATTAAAGCAAAAGCTGCGATTCCAATAAAAAAACCTTTATTTTGATATGCTTGCATGAATTTTTATTTTATATCAAAAAAGGGAGTTAAAAACTCCCTTTGTTTAAATATTATTAATCCTTAGAATTTTTTAAGAACTTCAAAAGTATATTTTCTTCCAAGATCATTATGCACATCTGAATTTGCCAACCATGCATCATCATATAATGGTGCTCGAGTATCTTCGATGTTAGTTACAATAAATCTTACTCTCATTCCATTGTCCATGGAATATCCAAGCGTCAAATTCATTGTAAGCATTGAATCCATTGGCCATAATGTATTACCGTCACCGCCACTTGAATTATTATTTACTTCATAATCTAGCCATTCACCTAAATAGGTTCCTGTTAATCTTGCACTGTAAGGACCCTTTCTATAAGAAATACTTGATGTATATTTTTCTTCGAATTGTCCTCTTGTTCCTAAAAGGTTTGCAAAGCCTTGAGGAGCAGAAACACCATCTAAATCAAGAATACCGCCTGGTTGAGTAGCTGCAATAATTTCAGATGCTTGAGATGAAGCTTCTTGGAACATTTTGTCATAGAAAGTTCCAGATAATTTAAATCTAAAATCTCCAATATCAGTATCTAATCGATAATCAATTAAAATATCGCTACCTTCTAAAGTTCTATCATCTAAGTTGGCATAAATATCATCAATTCTTGTTACTTGGCCAGCAGGACAGAGCGCAGAACTCCACGGTAATGCCTCACCAGTATCATCGTCTAAATGACCAACATAGGCAGATCTTACAACACGAGGGTTACCTACACATTCATCAACGCCGCCTTGGACTCTAATCAAAGTATCAAGTAATACATGGTTTTCTTCTCCGAATAATCCAACAGTTTTTTCTATTTCTACTTTCCAGATATCATAAGTAATAACTAAATTATCTACAGGAGTTAAAACTATACCAAGAGAAGTTGTTGTCGATTCTTCTGCTTCTAATTGATCATTACCCATTGCAATTCTTTGCATTGAATAATTAGGATAATCTGAGCCAGTTCCAACAGATATTAAAGAGTCATTTCTTGAGTTAACCCTAGCAATCATACCTTCATTAACAGTAACAAGGTTAGGTGCTCTAAAGGCACTGGAAGTTGATGCTCTCATTTTAATGTTATCGGTTGCATCCCAACCAATTGCAAATTTACCAACTACTGAACCACCGAAGTCATCAGCGTTTTCTGCTCTAACAGCAAACTGAGAACTTACAGTTTCAGATAATGGTATTTGGAATTCAGTAAAAAGAGATGTTGTTGTTCTAGATCCACTGGTATTTGGAGAGGGACTTGAACCAACAACATTTGAAGTATATGGATAAGTTCTTCCTGCGTATACTCCATAATTTTCAACGTAAGGAATTGTTCCATTAATATTTGGATCTCTAATATCACGAAGCTTTTCTCTTCTTATCTCACCACCGATTAACATAGCCACTGGTAGTGAATTAGGAAGTGTGAAAACTTCAGGATTAGACATCTTAAGGTCCCACATATATAAATCACTAGAATTTTCTCTAAAGATTGTCATAGTGAATTGTTCTTCATTACAATTTGAGCCCCAATTACAAAATGGATTAAATGCATTTGGAGTTGAATCAGCAAGAGCAGCATCTAAAGCTGTCATGTCTTTTCTTCCACCGTTATACATCATAGATGTTGCTTGCGAAAGCACAACAGCAGTATCCCAATCCCAGTTACCACTTTGACCTGAGAAGCCTTGAACTATTCTTTTGGTTTGTCTTCTTGATGTATAGTCTCTGGGCATTTGGAACCTTCCATATCTCATCCAAAGACCATCTGAATTTTCACGATCTAAAAAAGTATCGCCATTTAGTCTGACTAGCTGACTTAACCAATAGTTAGATGCAGGTATAAAAGTAGATTGAACTCCGCCACCGCCTCTATTTGATGAACCAGTATTATTGATTGTTCCTTGACCCACTCCTCTCTGAGACTTTGAATCGTAAAAACCAATCTCAGTATAAGCAGTAACACCACTATCAAGTTCAGTATTTATAAAAACAAAAAGATTATGTCTATCTAATTCAGATCTCTTATCACGACCGGTAATAAATGAGAATCTATTTTCTTGTCTTGTAGAACTAGCATCATAAATACAAAACTCATTTTCATAACCAGGTAAATTGTATTCGTTTGATGAGCTGTTTCTGGTGCAATAATCATCTGTAATCCTATACATACTAAAGATATTGCCGCCATTTAAAGAAGCTGAACTTCCAGCATTATAAAATTGCCAAAAAGCGTTATTAGCGCTGCCGTTTCTCCATGTATTATCACAGAACTCATCAGCACTTACCCCTAAACCAGGAGCAGCTTCTCTACAAAGATCTTGATGATGAGTCATGTGCCATCTTGGATCTTCATCAGAAGTAATTTTATCTCTAGCATACATATCGTAATAAACTGAGACATTTGTATTACCAAAATCTTTACCCCATTGAACACTCAACGAATCGTCTTCAGCATTCCAGTTCTCATAGCCCATAGTTCTGAATCTAAGAGTAAGACCTTCAAAGTCATCTTTAAGAACTGTATTGAAAACACCACCAACTGCATCAGCACCATATATAGCAGATGCTCCGTCCCTTAAAATTTCTACTCTATCTGCTCCATATACCGGAATAGTATTTGAATTAGCGGTAATCACAGGAACAAAACTTCCTCCAACTACTTCTGTTTGATAGCCAGGAGAGTTAACAACCCTTCTGCCGTTAAGCAAAGTTAATGTATTGCCTGTACCAAGATTTCTTAAATTTAAAGCGCCAACATCTCCCCTACTAGCGTTATAGCCACCATTTGAATCTGTTTGGTTATAAGTATTTTGTCCATTCTCTGCGATGTTTTCTAATAAATCTTCGCCTGAGTCTATTCCAAGACCTTCAATATCATCAGATGAGATAACTGTTACTGGCAATGCTCCAGTAATTTTAGCTCCTTTGATCTGAGATCCTACAACAACAACTTCTTCTACGCTCGAGTCAGCGTTTTCATCTTGTGCAAATGAATATGATGTAATTATTAACGGTAAAACTAATAATATCTTTTTTAACATAAAATTCCCCTTATTTAACATAAAATTCCCCTTAAATGCTATTTAATACTCCTGAAAGTATAATACCTATGGTGTTTTTATGTCTACTAAAAGCTAAATTATGTTTTATTTTTTTTAAATAAGAACTATAGGCAAAATAATTGCTATTATTTCTAACTTTTATTTATGTAAGCTATTAATTTATCTATTCTTTTTATCGCCTCATCTTTTTCAAATAAAGATAATGTCATGCCCAAGGATGGAGAATTTGTGGATCCTGTTAATGCAATTCGAATAGGTTGGTTTATTTTTGGCACAGACAATTCTTTAATTTGTCTGTATTCATTTAAAACTAAGTCAAGACTTTCTTCATTCCAATCAAGTAAACTTGATAAGTTTTCTTTTATATCCTGAAGTATTTCAGTAGAATTCCCAATAAATTTGTTTATGGCTTTTGAATCATATTCATTGATTTCGTTAAAATAACAGGCGATATTTGACGCTACTCCTTTTAAGCTACTTGCAGATGATCTTAATGACTCTATAAGCTCTTTAGGTTTTTTGTGCGTATCTAAATCAATTTCAATCTCAGCTATAAAAGGCTTTAATTCTTTTATAAAGTTATCATGTGACAAATTTGCCATATGTTGAATATTTAAATAATCTAATTTAGTAACATCAAAAATAGCTCCAGCTTTTTGAATCTCAGTTATTTCAAAATCTCTTATCAAATCTTCTAAATAAAATATCTCTTTATCACCTTTTGACCATCCAAGCCTTGCTAGTGTATTCAATATTGCTGAATCAAGATAACCTTCTGCTTTATACTCCTCTAAGCTTGTTGCTGCATGCCTTTTAGAAAGTCTTTTTTTGTCTGCACCCAAGACTAGAGGTAAGTGAGCATACTCTAGAGTAGGATAACCAAGTGCATTTTGAATATGCATTTGCCTTGGTGTATTGCTTAAATGGTCTTCTCCTCTTATAACAGTTGTAACACCTTGCTCATAATCATCAACCACATTGCAAAGGTGGTATGTTGGACTCCCATCACTTCTTAATATGATGAGATCATCAAGTTCTGAATTGTTAAATGAAATATCACCTCTAACATGGTCTTTAACAATAACTTCTCCATCAAGGGGTGTTTTGAGTCTTAAAACAGTATTTTCAGACTTAAGAAGATTTTTATCTCTAGATCTTCCATCGTATTGAGGTTTTTGGCCTCTAGATTGTTGATCAGATCTCATCTTATCTAATTCTTCAACAGAGCAATCACAATAATATGCTTGATTAGAATCAATTAATTTTTGAGCTGCGGCAGTATAAATATCATTTCTTTCGGATTGGTTTATAGGATCTAAGTCTGGATTTAAACCAATAGAATTTAAGCTATCTAAAATATTTTTTTCAAATTTTTTTGAGGATCTTTCTTTGTCTGTATCCTCAATTCGCACAAGAAATAAACCATCATTTTGTTTTGCATAAACATAATTAAATAATGCTGTTCTTACTCCCCCGATATGAAGAGTTCCTGTAGGGCTAGGAGCAAACCTTGTAACTACTTTTTTCATTAAACCTTTCTCCAAATAGGCTCAATAGAATTTCTTTCTTGCATATCCTTTAATTTTGCATCATGTTGACTCAACTCATCTTTTGAAGCAATAATTTTTGTAAGTTGAAAATCATCACTAGCTAGTTTCATCTCAAGTTTGTCTTCTTTTTCTTTTTGCTCATTGCTGCTTGGAGTAAACTCAAACTTACTTTGCCCACCTGTTAAGTACATATAAACATCAGCTAAAATATTTGCATCTAATAAAGCACCATGGAAGGTTCTGTCATATCCAGATATTTCATATCTATTAGCAAGCGCATCTAAGGAATTTCTTTGACCAGGAAATTTATCTCTTGCTATAGCAAGAGAATCTTCAATTTCACATATTTCTTCAAGTTTTGGATATTTAGAAGAGGCCAACTTAAGCTCATTATCTAGAAATCCAACATCAAAAGCAGCGTTATGTATAACTATAGTTGAGCCTTCTATGAATTCTAGAAATTCTTCAGCTATTTCTTCAAATGCTGGTTGATCATTGAGATCTGCGTTAGTTATACCATGGACTTTAGATGCTTCCTCATCAATAAGTCTTGATGGATTGAGATAAGTATGAAAGTGATCGGTTGATTTTTTTCTATCATTTAAAAGTACAGCAC
>ERZ802819.1548-NODE-1548-length-14005-cov-10.7801_pt1 | contig 14005 bp, 7 predicted proteins | sample MGYA00345647_ERZ802819 | MGnify/ENA primary metagenome ERZ802819 (study PRJEB30503, sample SAMEA104212355) | marine metagenome | biome: Westerlies Biome; feature: [SRF] surface water layer (ENVO:00010504) within the epipelagic zone...; material: water... | reverse complement strand
CGTCTTTGACCTCGCCCTCATAGGTGCTTAGATCCGAATAGGTATACAACCCGCGGCCGTTCGGCTTGTCATCCCGGAAGGCACCGACATATTTACGGCCGTCAGCGTAGACATAAGTGCCCTGACCGTTAAGCTGGCCGTTTTCGAACTCTCCGACGTATTCATCCCCAAACGGCCAGGTTTTCTTGCCGGCCCCGCTGGCGCGCCCATCCTTAAACGCACCGACATATTTGGTGCCGTCTCCATAGGCGTAACTGCCGGGGCCATTGGGTTGATCTTCACGGAACGCCCCGACATATACATCGCCCGATAACGCGGTCTCGGGCCCCCAAGTCATGGTGCCCTGACCAGTCTTTACATCGTCTTCAAATGATCCGACGTATTTGGTGCCATCGGAAAAGGTATAGCTGCCCTCGCCATTGAGTTTACCATCCCGGAAGTTCCCAACATATATGTCGCCGGAAAATGGCGTCCTCTCCCCCCAGGTTTTGGTGCCACGCCCGCTCTGAACATCATTCTCAAACGCACCAACATAAGTGCTGCCATCCGCATAGGTATACTTGCCTTGGCCGTGTTTTTTGTCGTTCTTGAACAGTCCTACATATTCACTGCCATCCGCATAGGTGTAAGTACCTTGACCGTGTTTTTTATTATTCTCGAACGCGCCGATATATTGGCCATCATCTGCCTGAATATACGTCCCTTCGCCGATCTGTTTGTCATATTTAAACGCGCCAATATATTGGCTGCCATCGGGCCACGTCATCGTGCCCTGGCCATTTTTTGCGCCAAACTGAAATGCCCCAACGTATATGCGGCCATCCGCAAAGCTATATGTGCCCCGTCCCTCAAAGGCATCATCTTTGAAGTCACCCACGTACTCGTCACCATTGGCATAGGTATAGGTGCCTTGACCGTTCTGCCTGTTTTCTTTGAACGCACCGACGTATCGATTACCATCCGGCCAAGTTTTCGTGCCCTGACCCGTCTTTACATCATTTTCAAAGTCCCCGACATAGATGCTGCCATCGTCAAAGGTGTAGGTGCCACGCCCGGTACGAGTATTTGCTTGAAAGTCCCCAACGTATTTATGTCCAGCTAATTCAGTGTCAGCCCCCCAAGTCTGGGTCCCGGTTCCGTTCTTTAAGCCATCTTTGAAGTCTCCGACATACGTGGTGCCATCCGCATATGTATAAGTCCCATAACCGTTAAAGAGATCGGTCTTGAACGCACCAACATATATGTCTCCATTGGCATAGGCATAGCTACCTTGGCCGGTTTTGACAGCGTCTTTGACCTCGCCCTCATAGGTGCTTAGATCCGAATAGGTATACAACCCGCGGCCGTTCGGCTTGTCATCCCGGAAGGCACCGACATATTTACGGCCGTCAGCGTAGACATAAGTGCCCTGACCGTTAAGCTGGCCGTTTTCGAACTCTCCGACGTATTCATCCCCAAACGGCCAGGTTTTCTTGCCGGCCCCGCTGGCGCGCCCATCCTTAAACGCACCGACATATTTGGTGCCGTCTCCATAGGCGTAACTGCCGGGGCCATTGGGTTGATCTTCACGGAACGCCCCGACATATACATCGCCCGATAACGCGGTCTCGGGCCCCCAAGTCATGGTGCCCTGACCAGTCTTTACATCGTCTTCAAATGATCCGACGTATTTGGTGCCATCGGAAAAGGTATAGCTGCCCTCGCCATTGAGTTTACCATCCCGGAAGTTCCCAACATATATGTCGCCGGAAAATGGCGTCCTCTCCCCCCAGGTTTTGGTGCCACGCCCGCTCTGAACATCATTCTCAAACGCACCAACATAAGTGCTGCCATCCGCATAGGTATACTTGCCTTGGCCGGTCAACCGACCATTTTCAAAATCGCCAACGTAGACATCGCCTGAGAGCTCTGTGTCTGGACCCCAAGCTTTCGTACCCTGCCCGGTCTGCTCACCAGCCTTGAAATCCCCGCGGTAAATGGTGCCATCAGCATCGGTAAAAACACCCTTGCCACTTTGTTTGTCACCCTGCCAGTCACCGACATAACTACTGCCGCTATTCGCGAGCGTTAAAGCCCCTTCTCCGCTCTTTTCACCACGCAAAAATGCCCCCACATATTGGTTGCCATTGGCATAGGTATAGGTGCCCTGACCGTTGAACAGCCCATTTTTGAAAGATCCAACGTAGGTGTCGCCTTTCGCAAAAGAAAACGTGCCTTGGCCATGTCTTTTATTATCCGCGTACTCACCTACGTGCTCGTCACCGTTGGCATAGGTATAAGTGCCTTGGCCATGTTTTTGATTGTCCAGAAAAGTGCCGACGTATTGGTTGCCATTCTTCTCGGTATAGACGCCTTGACCAGTTTGTTTATTAGCGACCCAATCCCCGACATAAGTACGGCCATCGCTATATGTGTAGGAGCCCTGCCCATTGAAACGATTGGCTTCAAAAGCACCCACATAGCTGTCTCCATTGGCATAACTATAGGTCCCTTGGCCGGTTCGTAAGTTGTCTTTGAACGCACCTGTATATTGATTGCCATCTGGCCATGCTTTGACGCCATGACCCATTTTCATATTGTTTTGAAAGCCTCCAACATAAGTGCTGCCATCCGCATAGGTATAAGTCCCTTGACCACTTTGTTTATTATCCTCGAAGTCGCCTGTGTATTTATGGCCCGCTAAATCCGTCTCGGGTCCCCAAGTCAAAGTCCCTTTCCCAACCTTTATGTTATTGTCGAAATTGCCAACGTATATGCTCCCGTCCGCATAGGTGTAGGTGCCTTGACCGTTCTGTTTGTTGTTTTTAAACGCACCGACGTATTTATCGCCCGCTAATGCCGTCTTGGGGCCCCAGGTTTTCGTGCCCTGACCGGTTTTAACGTCATCCATAAAGTCCCCGACATATATGCTGCCATCCGCATAGGTGTAGGTGCCTTGACCGTTCTGTTTGTTGTTTTTAAACGCACCGACGTATTTATCGCCCGCTAATGCCGTCTTGGGGCCCCAGGTTTTCGTGCCCTGACCGGTTTTAACATCATCCGTGAAGTCCCCGACGTATATACTGCCGTCCGCAAAGGTGTACGTGCCCTGACCGTTTTGCCTGTTGTTCTTGAAGTCACCTATGTATTTATCACCAGACAACGCTGTTTCAGGCCCCCAAATTATGGTGCCCTGCCCCGCCCTTAAATCACCTTCAAAGGCGCCGGTGTAAGTGGTTCCGTCGGCTTGAACGTAAGTGCCTTGACCGTCTTTTTTGCCATCTTTGAAGTCACCAACATATTGATCACCTGCCAATGCCGTATTTGACCCCCAGGTTTTGGTGGCTTTTCCAGTCTGGGCACCATCTTTGAATGCCCCCACATAAGTGCTGCCATCGGAATAACTGTAAGACCCTTGACCATTAAAACGATCAAACTTGAACGCGCCTTCATATTTATCTCCGTTGGCAAAGCTATACACACCTTGGCCATTTTGCTTGTTATTTTTAAATGCACCGACATATTGATCCGCATTGGCATAGCTATAGGTGCCTTGACCATTTCGTTTGTCATCTCGCCAATCGCCCACATATGTACTGCCGCTGGCCGCCAGCGTTAAACGGCCGTTTCCGGCCCTTTTCCCATGCTTGAAAGACCCAACATATTGGTCACCGTTGACATGATTATATGTGCCTTGGCCATCAAACAGATCATCTGTTAACGCCCCAATATAGGTGTCTCCATTGGAGAAGGTATAAGTACCTTGCCCGTTTTGTCTGCCATCTTTGAAATCACCTTCATAAATATCCCCAGTAGAGGCCAGCTTAAAAATGCCTTGCCCATTACGTTTGCCGTCTTTGAACGCGCCAATATATTGGTCGCCATTAGTGTGGGTATATGTCCCTTGGCCATTTTCTTGATTTTCCTTAAAGGCGCCAACATAAATGTCTCCAGCGAACTCTGTCTCCGCGCCCCAAGTTTTTGTGCCCTGACCGGTTTTCACGTCGTCAATGAAATCCCCAACATATGTGGTACCGTCCACGTAGGTATAGGTGCCTGTGCCATTTTGTTTATTCTCTTTGAATGCGCCGACATACTGGCTGCCATCTGGCCAAGTTTTTTTACCTTGGCCTGTCTTCACATTGTCCTTGAAATTTCCGACATATACGGCACCGTCCGCATAGGTGTAGGTGCCTTGCCCGTTTAGCATGTTGTTCTTGAAAGCGCCGACGTATTTATCGCCAGCTAATGTCGTATCGGGCCCCCAGGTTTTAGAACCCTGCCCGACCATCCTGTCATCTATAAATGCGCCGACGTATGTGGTGTTATCACGATATGTGTAGGTCCCCTGCCCGTTCATTTTATTATTCTGGAAGGCTCCAACATAACTATCGCCAGCGAACTTCGTGTCCGGGCCCCAGGTTTTCTTGCCTTGGCCAGTCATTATGTCGTTTTCAAAGGTTCCAACATAAATGGTGCCATCGCCATAGGTGAAGGTGCCCTGCCCGTTTTGCTTATTATTCGCGAAATCACCAGTGTATGAGGCTTTGGCCAAGTGTGAGCCAGGCCCCCAAGTTTGGGTGCCCGTGCCATGATACAGGCCATCCCTGAATTCCCCAACGTATTCAGCACCATCTATAGCCGAAAAAATACCTTGCCCGTTGGGTTTATTATCCCTGAAAGTACCGACATATTTATCACCAACTGCATAGGTATACGTCCCCTGCCCGTTAAACTCTCCAGCCTCAAACTCCCCGACATATTTGTCTCCAGCAAATAGTGTTTTTGGGCCCCAGGTTTTCGTACCTTTGCCGTGCTTTATGCCATCCTTAAAAGCCCCAACATATTTACTGCCATCGAGGTAGCTATACGTACCTTGGCCGTGGGAAACATCACCTTGAAAAGAGCCGACATAAACGTCACCATTGTTATAGGTAAATGTGCCTTTTCCATGTTTTTTATCATCAAGGAATTCTCCAATGTATTTATCCCCATTGGCATAGCTATAAGTGCCTTGGCCGTTTTGTTTGTTATCCTTGAATGCGCCGACATACTTGTCGCCATTTGGCCAGGTTTTCGTACCTTGCCCAGTCTGTCTGTTATTCTCAAAAGCTCCGAAATACTGATTGCCATCTGCCGATGTAAAGGTGCCTTGCCCACTTTGCTTGTTGTCTTGCCAAGCCCCTTCATACTTGTTGCCGCTGGTGGCAAGAATGGAAATGCCTTGGCCATTGCGTTTTCCATCCTTGAATTCGCCAACATATTGGTTGCCATTTGCATAGGTATAGGTCCCCTGCCCGTTAAACAGTTCATTCTCGAAGGCACCAACGTATGTATCCCCGTTGCTGGAAGAGTATGTGCCCTGCCCATGTTTTTTGTCATCTTTAAATGCGCCGACGTATTTGTCTCCGCTGGAGACGAACGTCAACGTGCCTGACCCATTTCTCAAACCATGCTTGAATGCGCCAACGTATTGGTTTCCGTTTGCGTAAGTAAAGCTCCCTTCCCCGTGCGGTTTATTATCAATCCAGTCACCAACATATGTGCTTCCATCGGCATAGGTATAAGTTCCTTGCCCATGGAAAAGATTATCTATGAACGCCCCAACATAAACATCGCCATTGGCGTGGGTGAACCTGCCGTGTCCGTTTTGCTTATTACGCTCGAAAGCGCCAAAATATTGATCTCCGTTGGGCCATGTTTTGGTACCTTTTCCAGATTTTATGTTGTCCTTAAAATCACCTGTGTATGTGCTTTTATCCGCATAAGTATATGTGCCCTTCCCGTTTAACTTATTGTTTTCAAACGCCCCAACATACTTATCACCGGCAAATTTTGTGCCCGGCCCCCAAGTTTTTTCACCCTGCCCAACCTGTACATCATCTTCGAAATTACCAATATAAATCGTGCCATCCGCATAGGTATATTTGCCTTCCCCGTTCTGCTTGTTGGCTTGGAACGCCCCAATATATTTGTATCCAGCCAATTGCGTATTAGGCCCCCAAGTCTTCGTACCTTGGCCATCCTGAAACCCGTTTTTAAAATCGCCAACATACGTGGTCCCATCCGCGTAAGTGTAGGTTCCCCTGTTATTGAAAAGGCCATTTCTAAATGATCCGACATATTTATGTCCGGCCAAGTCCGTTTTCGGCCCCCAGGTTTGGGTGCCAATCCCAGTTTTTATATCGTCCCTGAAATCGCCAACGTATTTACCTCCGTCAGCATAAATATAAGTCCCTCGCCCGTTTTGCTTATCATCTTTGAACGATCCAGAATATCTGTCACCAGCGAATTCTGTTTTAGGCCCCCAAGTTTTCGTCCCTTGACCCGCTTTCAAACCGTTCCTGAAATCACCGACGTATGTGGTGCCGTCGGCATAGCTGTAAGTGCCATGCCCCTCCATTTTATTGCGTTCAAAAGCCCCGACGTAGCTGTCACCCGCCAGTTTTGTTTTAGGACCCCAGATTCTGACACCTTGCCCCGTCTGCGCTCCATCAATAAAAGCACCGCGGTATTCACTACCATCAGCATAAGTATAGACGCCCTGACCACTCGCGATCCCGGCTTCGTATTGCCCGACGTATTTGGCTCCGTCAGCAAAACTGTATGCGCCCTCTCCGTTGAACGTATCATCAAGAAACGCTCCAACATATTCATTCCCGTTGGCAAAGGTATAAGTGCCCAGACCCTCGAAACGATCATTTTTGAACAATCCATCGTATTTATTTCCATTGGAGAAGGTGAATATGCCTCTTCCGTTGAAGAGACCATTTTCAAACTCGCCGACATATTGGTTTCCGTTTGCAAATGTGAAAGTCCCCTGACCATTTAAAACATCGGCCGTATAAGCGCCCTCATATCTGTTTCCATTTGACCAAACATAGGTGCCTTGCCCATGTTTTTTGCCATCACGAAATTCACCAGCATATTGATTGCCATCAGCAAAGTCGTAAGTTCCCGAGCCTTCAAATTTATCAGACTTAAATCCGCCGACGTAACGGTTGCCATTCGCAAATTCATATTCACCGGATCCGCTTTTTTTACCTTCTTCAAACCCACCCACATATCTATTTCCATTGGCGTAAATATAGCTGCCTTGACCGTGTCTTTTGCCCTCCAAGAAACCACCAATATATTGATTTCCATTGGCGAAGTCATACGTGCCCTGACCATTGAGCAAATTTTCTTTGAACTCGCCCACATATTTATTTCCGTTAGAAAATTTATAGGTGCCGTACCCGCTGTGTTTGCCAAGCTCCCATTCACCCTCATAAGAACTCTGACCCGGATAAATAAATGCCCCGAAACACGCATCCCAGAAAAGGATTGGCGGATTGGGACAAGGCGGCACAGCTGCGCTTGAGGTTACACTCATTAACAGTGCAGCAACGCTCAAGCAAAATGTATGGTTTTGGTATCTCATAAGCCAGTTTTAACAGGGGTTTTATGAACTGTGTAGTCTGTAGAATTGATTTCGTTAATACAGGCCAATTTTTATACTTAGGACTGAAATCAAGTATGATGCCACTGCCAGAATTAAAGGCTCACATTTCTTCAATAAACAACGATGTAAAAAACTATAAAGTCAGCAAATAGAGGATATTTTCAATCAAAGACCATATAAACCCTGCACTTGATTACAGCGGGCCAGCGTGATGCTAAGCTGGGCCATATCTCGGTTATAAAACCCATAGATTGGCACTAAAACGACAGGTGCACCCATACAATCACTCCGACAAATTGATGTTCAACTCATTGCAAAAGCTGGTAGAAAACCGCATTCACACCAGCGCTGCTGAAGTATAAATCACGTCATCCATGCATCCCCCTCAGCTGTATATGGTTTTTAAAAGTACGCCACGCCGCGTCTTGCAAGGGCAACAGGTGAGCTGCCAAGCGGTACATTCAATTTGACAAAATCATATAGCTAACCTAAACAGACACACTTTTTGGTTGAGTTTTTTATGACCCGTAGATTTATTCCATTGAATTAAAAGGAAGATTATTATGACATTTGCTCGAAATACAATTGCAATTGCTGCCTCTCTTTGTCTGGCAATAGTATTACATACAACGGCGTCTCAAGCGGAAGAACCCAGCGGGCATGTCGCCGTCCCTTATCAAGATGCTGAATTTACGCCTTTAATGGGCGGACCCGCAGAAATTGCGGTTCTTTCGGGCAATCCCCAAACTGGCCCATCCTCTATTTTACTAGGGTTCCCGCCAAGGTACCCGGGCGCCATGCATTCCCACAGCGCAGGATATCATGCCATCGTCATTGAGGGGGCCTCAAAGCACTGGACCGAAAATAACGATGCAGACTCTGCACCGCTACAGACACCCGGAGATTACTGGTTCCAAGCCGGCGGGCAAGTGCATCAAGATAGCTTTCCAAGTGATGAAATCACAACTGTCTTCCTACGCTTCGAAGGACCTGTGGATTTCTTTTTAGCTGAAAAATAGTTGCAAGTTACGCCCGTCCTATACAAATCAGCCTAAGGTAACCAATTCGTTTTACCACGTCGGGTGCGCGCGGCGCGCCCAACTTATATAATGAACTTTCGTTAATAGCTTACAAGAAAAGGTTCAAAAACAGAGCGTTATCACCCTATCCACAGCAGACAGGTGAGTTAGATTATTAGTCAGCTTACGCGCTCTTTCAAATCGGCCAAGTAAGCTTCCCAGCCCACCTCAGGAGCAAAAGTCTCTTCAAAACTTTTTTCTCCGCCCCCGCCACTTTCATAAAATGTCGCTTCACATTTTTCCAAAAACGTATCAACAAAAGTTGCGTCATTTTTATCCAAAATGCCACCAGTCCTCAAGCTGGCACCCTGCAAACGCCTGAGTTTTCCAATTTTAGTTTCCCAGAATTCAATTTGATCACTATTAGCGCTTTCCTCAGCAGAGTTTAACGCAAATTCCCCAAATAGTAGGCAGGTTAATAGATTTCTTTGATGTTGTTCAAACAACTTCTTTTTTCCAAACCCAAACATTATTATTCCTTATACTTAACCGGCAAGTCTGGCGGTCTTTCGCAGCATCACCTTATCTACTACGGGTGTACCCCATTAGAAAAAGCAAACTTTGACACAGTGTGGAACGCTCAGACCACCTTTGTTATTTTATGAACTGCAACTCAGAGTCAAGGTTTTTGAAGTTTACGTGGTGCTTTGAATTTTTAATCGGCATGAAATAGCTAAGCGGTTAAAGTTGCATTCCCCAGCTAATAAGATAACAACTTTACTCAAAAATATCAGTGCCCAACCGCTTGGAAAAATATTATTTGGCATCGACCACTGGTCTATAAACCTTAACGTTTAAACAGCTGCCACACGCCTGCTTTGAGCAGCCAACCGGTGACCGCGATCAGTCGTCGTGACCAGCTGCATATATGCCATCAGTTTCTGAACAATTAGGAAATTCCTCATCTGATATTTGGCATCAAAAGCCGGCTAAAAAATCCTGCCGCTAGGCGAAAATTTCTTTAAATCGATCTATGCACAATCGAAAACCGGCTTCAAAATCATTGTCTCCCGGATGATAAACACTTTCAAACGAAATAACCCCGTCATACCCATCCACCCTCAAAGCATCCGCTATCGGCTGAAATAAAGGGCCCAACTGCCCCTGCCCAATTTGGCGCACCTCAAGCATTGCGCGCGGCGTATCAACCAAAACATCTTTGATATGCAGATGTCCCAAATACCCCCCCCGAAGCACCTCATAACCATCTGGATAGGCCAACTCGTGACACCAGCAATTATTACCCGGATCCCACAGAACTTTTAGAACGTCTTTAGCATCCAATTCATCGATCAGCCTACGAGCGGTGTAATTGGAATTGACCATGGTGCCGTTGCCCGTCTCCACCACCAAGGTCACGCCTTCGGCTTTGGCCAATTCGACCGCCGGCGCAATCATTGGCGCCATGGTATCCCACGCACCATGGGCCACATTCCATTTCTCTGCGCCGTTCTTGCCCCACAAAATCTGTTCTTTTTTTTGTGTCATGATCCGGACCAGCGGAGCGTCCACAATGTGAGCCATCTCGATCACCCGTTTCAAAGCATCCATGTGCTGGCAATGCAAATCATCACCAGGACGGTTGGCAGAGGATGTGCCCGCAAAAATATGGCGCGACAGACAAGACACTGGCTTTCCCCGTGCCCGAAGCAAAGCGTCAATCTCAACAATTTCGGCCTTGGTGTGATCTCCAACTTCCTTGTCCCCGACAAATTGCAGCTCGGCATACTGCAGCCCGAATTCATCCATCACATCCACGGCATGTCGAAGATTGCGGCTAATGCCGTCGCAAATAACCCCCAGTTTCATTTCCTTGCCCCCCATTAACGATGTAATTCTGCGCCAATAATGTCTTCGATTACACGGGTACAAACCCAATTATCGCCATTGGGATATTTTGTTTTTCCCGCATGGAATATCTGCATGGCCGTCGAGGCCGTATGCAGCGGCACCCCCAAGTCTTCGGCCATATTCAGCGAAATGGTCAAATCCTTATGCATGGTATTGATATGACTGCCAGTGCCTTCAAACTGTCGGTCAATGATATTTCCCAGTGCAGAATTTGTCACGCCACATCCGGCACTGGAGGTGGAAAACACATTATACAGTACCTCTCCGCTGACACCGGCTTTGGCAGCCAAAGCTGCGGCTTCAAATGTGGCCGAGAAAATCGATCCGATTAACGACTGCAAACAGGCCTTGACCGTTTGGCCTTCGCCCGGCGCCGTGCCGACGCGATGGATCGCCCCCGCAACCGCCTGCATCACGGCTAAGTTTTTGTCCATTGCCGCGTCTGATCCCGCCGCCATCAAAGTCAGCGTACCCCCCTGCGCCCCGGGGTAGCCACCAGAGACCGGGCTGTCGATCAATGCAATCCCAGATCCCTGCATCCCCGTCCCAATGTCGCGCGCCTCAGCTGGTTTGATCGTAGCAGTCAAAAGTACTGTGCCACCCACCGCCATATTGCCAATCAGCCCGTTGTCGCCCAAAATAATCTGCTTTGCTTCCGCACCGGTCATCACCATGACATATACAGCCTCAGATTTCCGAGCCACCTCTGCAATATCATGTGCCGGCGTGCCGCCCATCTCAACAAAGGCCTGCATACGAGACTCCAAAAGGTCAATTCCGATTGTTTCAAAGCCATTTTTAATAAGATTTTTGGCAAGGCCACTGCCCATATCACCCAAACCTATAATTCCAACAGATTTCATCTGCCTTCTCTACTTTATTGTTTTTATCTTCCTACGCAGCTCTACTGCGGCTCGCGCGGCATTCTTTCAATCAAAAGACACGCCATCGATATAACAAGGTCGCATGCCGATCACATGCCGATTACATGCCGATTACATGCCGATTACATGGGGCCCCTTCACGGCGACCAAGATCCCATCGCCCCTTAAGTTTTCTAAGCCTTGTGACGGTCAGAAGAGATGCACAAGAAAAAATTGCGCCGAAAATCATATTGATGGTTTTTGAGTTATAGATAAGATCAATATGAGTAAAATTGATGTAAATTGATGTAAATTGATGAGATATTGATCAAATGTCCCCGGCAACCACACTCAAACGGCGTGTGAAAATGCGAGAGATCGCGCATCTGGCTGGCGTCGGACCCGCCACCGTTGACCGCGTTTTAAACAACCGCAAACACGTCAGTGTCACCACCCGTCAGCGGGTGATGCAGGCAAAGCAGGCCCTCGAAACCGGCGCACAAATTGTCACCAGTGCGCGCCCCTGGCGTTTGAAAGTGTTTTTGCCCGATAACGCCGGCCCCTCAACCGAATTTTTGGCCGCTTGTTTTCAAGAATTTGGCAGCAAGGGAAATGCAACGATTGAATGTGTTTTCACTAAAAAAATGGAGGCGGCGCTGTTATCGAGAAAGCTACGGGCCTGCGCCGGACAAGGCATTGATGCGGTGGCGTTCCAAGCTTTGGAAGACCCGCTTGTGCATGATGCGGTCGCGGCGTTGGCTGCGCATGATATCCCAGCTTTGGGGCTTATTTCCGGGCTGGTGTCGGCAAACCTAATCGGCTTGATAGGCATCGACAATCGCGCTGCTGGACGCACGGCAGGATATTTGATGGGCCGTTTCACCAAACAAGCCGGGACAGTTGCGGTGATATCGGGCGGACAACATTACCGCGCCCATGAAGAGCGGGAAATCGGGTTTCGCAGCTGTTTACAACAAAATTTCCCCGCCGCCACTGTGGTTGGAACTTATTGTGGCTATGACGACATCGAACAAACCTATGAGCAAACCCTGCGCGTGATTGAGGCACAAAATAACCTAATCGGCATATATAACGTCGGGGCCGGGAATGAAGGTCTGATCCGCGCTTTAAAAAAAACCGGTGTCACCGATGAGATTATAACGATTGGTCACAATCTGTCGGCGAGAACCAAGCAATATCTTCTTGAGGGCAGTATGGATATCGTTATGCACCAAAACATGCGCCGCGCCGCCAGCCAGGCAGTTACATCCATGATTGCCCATTTGGAAAACCGCCCCTTTGTCGCCGATATTTTACCCGTAGAAGTCATCACCCGGGAAAATATTTCAGGCATCACCTTTGGTTAGTTTGTCTGCTGGAAAACTGTTTTAGATCATACCACAAGTACTGCAGATTTATGCCAGATGACGCTACAAAGCGCTGCCCCCGAAGACATTGGCAACGAATACCGTTGGGCAGCACGTTTTGTCGTATCATTTCGTATCATTAGGTGACCGCGTGCAGTAATCTACAAAAACGGCGCTTGACTGGATACCTTAACTGAGACCAAGCTGTGGTCTGCCCCCGAAACTTCTTTCCCTTTGATGTAGATGCTGCTCAGACTTTCGAAGGATCAAACCAGTAAATTACTGTTATGAATTATCTTATTTCATTTTTGGGATAGACTCCGCCGATCCATTCAGTGGTAAACGTAGTGATACCAATGGGCAAATCATAACCCCACAGATGCCCCTCACAGAGCGGCGGCATATACAGAGCCACTGATTACTTGCCGAGACTTGTTAGGTATATTTGCGATTTGGCGGCATTGGTTGGGGCTTTGCGTTGCGCGGCCTCAAATGTACCAACGGTAATGACAATCGCAGCAAGAAAAAGCCCATGAAACAATGCACTTACCCCAAACACTAAATAGCTACCCATACCGAGTGAAAAGACGATGCACCACATCCATGCAAGAAGCTGTAGGATCATGTGTCGAGCACTTGTATTAGGAATATTTTTCAAAGGACTTTTTTCAGCATCCATCACAGAGTGCCAGCAGTCATATACCCAAGCGTTCATTTTTATCCCTCTCCATTTTTTTAATTATAGATATGGTACGTTGCCGCAAGAAAACCGGATCATTCTTTGCTAACTAGACAGACAGAGGTGGTCTTGGTTTTTCGACCATCTCGCAGCCTTTTTAAGGTAGAAAATGGTTTCATTTAGGCTGCTAACCTTGTGAGTTTTATTTTGCTGGCATCGGCTCCATCATGGGTAAAGATACCGTGGGTCGAGTGCGGTCGCCGGGCCTGAGAATAGGTCAGCCATGCTCGGATGCCAACCTTCGCTTCTGAACCCTTCTCAAAGGCATGCAGATAAACGCATTCGTACTTGAGGGATCGCGACAGGCGCTTGATCGTGAGGTTATCGATCCAACGGCCCTTGCCGTCCATGCTGATCTTCACCTTTGCGTCCATCAGCAGATCGATCCAATCGCCGCTGGTGAACCGGCTGCCCTGATCCGCGTTGAATATCTCCGGTGTTCCGTACTTGGCTGGGCCAGCTTCAGCGCCTCCACACAGAACTCTGCATCCAAACTGCTGGACGGTTGCCAGGCCAGAACCTTGCGACCGTACTAATCCATGATCGTCTTGAAGTGTCTGCAGACTTACCTAATTACCGGTAAGGATCGCTTGCCACATAATTAAAACAAAAGATTTCTTAAAATTATTTATAAAGAATCCTACATAGCTCCAATTTTTGATCAAGCTCCATCATTTCATTGC
>ERZ802819.1545-NODE-1545-length-14028-cov-44.7776_pt1 | contig 14028 bp, 13 predicted proteins | sample MGYA00345647_ERZ802819 | MGnify/ENA primary metagenome ERZ802819 (study PRJEB30503, sample SAMEA104212355) | marine metagenome | biome: Westerlies Biome; feature: [SRF] surface water layer (ENVO:00010504) within the epipelagic zone...; material: water... | reverse complement strand
CCGGTGGATCCGCGGTGCCGCGCCAAATAGATTTTGCACGGATGCGGGAAATTGCAGATATGGTCGGGGCTTATCTTCACGTGGATATGGCGCATTTTGCCGGTTTGGTGGCTGCGGGCGAACATCCTTCCCCCTTCCCACACGCGCATGTGGCCACGACAACAACGCATAAAACGCTACGCGGGCCACGCGGCGGAATGATTTTAACCAATGATGAAGCCCTGGCCAAAAAATTTAACAGCGCGATCTTCCCTGGAATTCAGGGGGGACCCTTGATGCACGTGATCGCAGCCAAAGCCGTGGCCTTTGGCGAAGCCCTGCGCCCCGAATTCAAAACCTATATCCAGCAGGTGATTAAAAACGCGCAAGCGATGTCGGATCAGCTGATCAAAGGAGGGCTTGATACAGTTACTCATGGCACGGATACGCATGTTCTATTGGTGGATTTGCGGCCCAAAGGCGTGAAGGGAAATGCAACGGAAAAAGCTTTGGAGCGGGCACATATCACCTGCAACAAAAATGGAGTTCCGTTTGATCCGGAAAAGCCTGCCATCACCTCAGGTATCCGTTTGGGATCGCCCGCGGCAACAACCCGCGGCTTCAAAGAGGCTGAGTTTCGGCAAATTGCCAATTGGATTGTTGAAGTTGTCGATGGGCTTGCCGCCCATGGCGAAGACGGCAATAGCGCCATTGAAAACAAGGTGAAAGCGGAAGTGAAAGCGCTCTGCGCTGGGTTTCCCGTCTATCAAACCCTGTAAGCACAGCCGCATGATTAAAGGCTAAGAATTTTTCGGGCGGGGGTTGAAAAACATCCGCCCGAAGCCGTTAGAACAGAGTTTATTTGAAGATAATACGGCCTTCAATTCTGGATCTATAATCTGGAGCTGCCGCCATAAAGCCGGCCAATACATCCGCCAGATCAGGGCCAAAATCATAGGCGTTTTGCGCCCCGCGGAACATTTTATAGCCGTCTCCACCGTTGCGCACATAATTGTTAGACACAGCTCGATAGACCCGATCTAACTCAAGCGGCTGACCAGCAATCTGCACCGCACTCACCCGCGCTCCAATTTCGGCAGCGCGATCAACCGTATATCGCATGCCCGCAACCTGCGGAAACCGCCCCGCCACCTCTTCAATTTGGCTCACACCATTCTCCAGCGCAGCAAGTAAAACCGCGCCTGAAATCTCAAAAGTCGATAACGTATTTTGAAACGGCAACACGGTTAAAACCTCTCCCATCGTTACCGGACCTTGATCAATCGATGCCCGGATCCCGCCGCTATTTTGAATGGCGATCTGAACGCCGCGGCTGCTCACTTCGGCCAGCATCGCATCGGTGATCAAATTGCCCATCTCGCATTCTTGCACGCGACATGTTTTCCGCTCACCATCGATAAAACCAGCAGCATCGGCAACAACCGTGTTGATAATTTCGCTCAAAGGCTCGGCAGCTTCTGCAATTCGAGATTTTGTTACCGCATCTTCTTTAACCGCAGCATCCATAATCAATGGCTCGCCAGTCGCAGATAGAATCTGACCCTGATCATCAAATAGAAGATTCAACTCACCCAGAAATTTCCCATAGGCGTAAGCTTGCACAATCGCGGTTGTCCCCACCATCGTGGGATAAGGACCTTCTGTACGATCGGACAGATTTGATAAATACGTGTTTGAATGCCCGCCCACGATCACATCAACGCCCGTGGTCTTGGCCGCAACCCGTCGATCCACCATATAGCTTGAATGCGACAAGACAATGATCTTATTCACCCCTCGCGCGCTTAGATGATCAACCTCATTTTGTACGGCCCTAATAGGATCCGAAAACGTAATATTATCGCCCGGAGAGGCCAGTTCATCCGTGTCCTCAGGTGTTAACCCGATCAAGCCGATCAATTCGCCTTCCCGCTCAATAATCGCAGACTTTGGTAACTTATCAGCCAAAAGCTTTTCCCGGCTGACATCCGCGTTTGACATCAAAACGGGGAACTCCACATTATCAATAAAGCCTAGAAGCACTTCGGGGCCGTCATCAAATTCATGATTGCCCACGGTCATGCCATCATATCCCAGCTTATTCATCAGCTCAGCCGCCAATTTGCCTTTGTAATATGTATAAAACAAAGTGCCTTGAAACTGGTCGCCCCCGTCAACCAAAATGCTGTTTTGCGCCCGTGCACGCGCCTCGGCAACAGCGGTCACCAAACGCGCCGAGCCTCCAAAACATTTCCGTTCACTGTTATGTTCAGCGCTGCAACCGCTGTCATATTTACTAATCGGCTCAAAACGCGCGTGAAAATCATTGGTGTGCAACACGGTCAGGCTGAAATCTGCCTGCGCGAGTCTGGGCCATAAACTGCACAGGCCCAATAGTATAATAAATCTATGGAACATTGGAATTATCTCTCCTATGAAAGGCGCGAAGATCGCGGGTAGGCCGTCAAATTCAATTGAAAACGCATCGCTGCTGGCATGAGGCTAGCATAAATAGGCCACAAAAAACGGATAGAACGGAATAAGACTTGCAATGATCATTTATAAGCTTTTACGGATCGCAGAATGGCAACAGCTCGAGGCTGAAACAGAAACCCTTGGCGCCCCGATTGATCTGCTGGATGGCTATATTCACTTCTCAACAAAAGAGCAGGTGAAAGAGACTGCATCAAAGCATTTTGCCGGCGTGGCCGCGCTGCAGCTTTTGGCCTGCGACAGCGCTGTAATGAGCAGCCATTTAAAATGGGAACCCTCGCGCGGGGGGGCGCTTTTCCCGCATCTTTATCGGGCTCTTTCCTTGAAAGATGTGCTCTGGCACCAAGAAATCGGTTTCAAAGATGGGCTCCATAGATTTCCGGAGCCGTTGGAATGAAAAATTTAGAACAGCTGGGCTTAAAGGTTTTACAAAGCCTAGATCCAGAACGGGCGCATAATCTGGCAATCAAGGCCCTGCAAATGGGGCTTGTTCCAAAACCGCGTTCGCGCAGTTTTCCGCGCCTGAACTCACAGCTGGCCGGGCTCATCTTGCCAAATCCGATAGGCTTGGCCGCCGGTTTTGATAAAAACGCACAGGCGCTTAATGGTTTGGCCGCATGCGGCTTTGGGTTTCTCGAAATCGGCGCGGCCACCCCAGTGGCGCAACCAGGCAACCCCAAGCCCCGATTGTTTCGCCTGCCCAGCGATCGCGCCGTGATCAACCGCTTTGGATTTAACAATGACGGCATGGCGCAAATCGCGTTGCGATTGCAAAAACGCCCAAAACACCCTGTCATTGGGCTTAATCTTGGCGCGAATAAAGACAGCCACGACCGCGCAGACGATTTTGGCAGGGTCTTGCGCCATTGCGCAGCCCATCTTGATTTTGCCACCATCAATGTCAGCAGCCCAAATACCGAAAAACTGCGCGATTTACAGGGCAAAGCGGCGCTATCAGCCTTGATCGCAGGCGTAATGCACATTCGCGATGATTTAAAAAAACCCATTCCAATCTTTTTGAAAATAGCCCCAGATCTTGACACTACCAGCCTTGAAGATATCGCAGAGGTGGTGCTTTTACATGGGATAGACGCGGTTATTGCCACCAACACAACGTTAGACCGCAACGGGTTAAACGGCCCCCATAAAGATCAAAAAGGGGGGCTTTCGGGCGCACCGCTATTCGAAAAATCAACGCGTATTCTTGCACAACTTTCCAATTTACTTGGTGAAAAAATACCGCTGATCGGCGTTGGTGGGGTAAGCGATGCGCTACACGCCTATGAAAAAATTCTGGCTGGTGCCAGCGCGGTCCAATTATACACGGCGCTGGCCTATCAAGGGCTTAGCTTGGTGCCAAATTTGAACGAAGGTTTGGATGCGTTGCTTGAAAAGAATGGCTTTTCCTCGATCGATCAAGCGGTGGGCACCGGACGTGGGCGCTGGCTGTAAACCCGGCTAAGCACACCGCGCCTCCAATGCAGGATAGCGCCATGCCAAGCTAAAAGCGCGGATCACAAAGGAAATCAGCAAGGCCCCCCAAAGCCCGGAAAGGCCAAAAGCCGGGACCAAAAGCACCACGGCAAGCGCATAAACAGATAAACTGACCGCCATCATATTTCGCATATCACGGCTGGCGGTCGCCCCAACGAATATCCCATCCAGCATAAAGGCCGGCATTCCCAAAAACGGGGCCAAATATAAAAATGGCAGATAATGCAGCGCGGTAGTTTGCACATCGCTGGATTTCGTCATCACGGCGATTGCCCAAGGCCCAAACAAAATAACAAGACCGCATAATAATGCAGCCACCCCGAAAGCCCAATAGCTGGTGATTAAAGCGCTTCGCCGAAACGCGCTGCGATTGCGCGCCCCAGAGGCCTGCCCCACCAACGTTTCAGCAGCAAAGGCAAACCCATCCAGCGCAAAGAAACTTATCAACAATAACTGTTTCAACACTTGTGTAGCCGCCAACGCGACATCATCAAAGCGCGCGGCAACCATCAGAAACGATACAAAAATACCCTGTAACATCAGCGTGCGCAGTAAAATATCTCGGTTGACAGAGAACATCTTCCAGAGCAGCGCTTTATCAAAAACGCGGGCCCACTCTTTCCAATATGGGGTGGCCCAAAGCGCCCGACACATCCAAAGCGCCAATATAAACCCGCTGAGCTCGGCAAGGAAGCTCGCCCATGCAACGCCAATAACGGCCCAGTTCAAACCGAGTACGAACCAAAGGTCCAATACGATATTCACGCCATTCATCCAGATTTGCAACGCTAACACATGCCGGGTTCGCTCCTGCGCGATCAACCATCCCGTAATACCAAAAATCGCAATCGCCGCGGGGGCGCTGAGAATTCGGATCTGCATATAGGCAGAAGCATCACTTTCCACAGCATGCGAGGCCGGCGATACCAAAAGCGCGCCATAAAATAACGGCCCCTGCAATAAGATAAGCGCCAAACCGGCAACGAATCCGATCATTACAACGCGGCTTAAAATCGCGCCCACCTCGTCAAGCTGTTCAGCGCCCAGCGCCTGCGCTGCAAGCCCCGTTGTGCCCATGCGCAAAAATCCAAAAACCCAAAAAATCGTGGTAATGATCAAACTGCCCATACCCACAGCAGCAAGCGGTATCGGCGATGCAATTTGCCCAACAACCGCCGTGTCAACCACGCCAAGCAAGGGAACCGTTATATTCGCCAGTAAAATCGGAAAGGCAATTTTCAGAACACGGGCATGCGAAATAATCATTATTTTGGGGCGCCTGAAGGATCCTGCAAAGGCGAGTCCGGCATCAGAAAATGCCCTGTTGCCTGCGCAAAAATGCGCGATCGGTTATCTTGCCAAGCCTCGACAAAAACCGAAGCATAGCGCCGCCCCGAACGATTGACCCGCGCGCGCGCATAGGCATCGCGCGGCAGGCCAGAGCGCAAGTAATCAACCGAAAAATCAATTGTTTTTGGCAGGGTGATTGCGGCTGTTTCTACGTTTGCGGCATCGCGATCGGGGGCCGTTTCTATATCCTGCCACACCGCCGCCCAGCTTAATTCAATAATTGCTGCAATTTCCAGAAACGCCGCTGTTGCACCACCGTGAAGCGCGGGCAAAGCGGGATTGCCGATCATCATCTCCTGAAACGGCATCACAGCCGTAAGCTCATCCCCGCGGCGATCAAAATGAACCCCCATGAACTGAATATAGGGCACCGAGGCGACCAATGAGGCCAAAGCCTCATCACGGCGCTTTTTGATCACTTGAACAGGCTCTGGTTTCGGGCTCATCACTTTCATGCTCCGTTCACGAAGGCCCCAGAGGCCATGGCAACCGGCTTTTCCGCATTTTCATCAAGCGCCACAGCGCGCACAAACGCCACGCTGCGGGTCACGTTGTAACAGGTGGCAATCGCTCTGATCGTTTGATGTGGCATTGCAGGGCGCATGTAATCCACCCGCAAATCAATGGTCGCCGTAAGGCCGCGTTGATCAGGATGGCTTAGCACCGCAGCCCCGCAACAACTGTCAAGCAAGGCAAAAACGGCTCCACCGTGGATCACCCGCGTCTGCGGATCACCAATGAAATTTTCATCGTAATCCATGTGCATCTCGGCCTCACCTTCGCCGATGCTTTCAAACCTGATCCCCAAAGCTTTTGCATGCGGGATTGCCTCCATGAAACGTTGGGCCTGTGCCATTTTATTCATCACCAAAGCTTACTCCGCATAGGTTTTTTATCTTCTCGCTTTTAATATGACTTAGAACGTGAAAAAATCACAAGGGCAATGGTTGTTCTACGCAGGGGTGCGCTCTATCTGATAGACAACAGGAGGGTGAAGATGACCGAGCCGAGGTTATCCTTTAAAGAGATGTGCGCCAAGTTTGAGGTGACACCAAGAACCCTGCGCTATTACGAGTATATCGAGCTTCTGCAACCAGAACGCGAGGGGCGATCTCGTTTTTATGGAGCGCGAGAATTGGCGCGGATGACGCTTATCATGCGGGCCCGTAAGTTTGGCTTCCAACTTGAGGAAGCCCGCCAATGGCTTGAAATTTATGAACAAGCCGGGACACAAACCCAGTTAAAAGTGTTTGTCGATATGGCAGGTCGCAAATTGCTTGAGCTGCAAGACCAAGAAAAACAGCTTAAGCAAACCATTGAAGACTTGAAAGGATTGCGCCAGCAAACCCTGCAAGAGATGAACAAGTTTTCCAAATAAATGACGCGACGTCTACATTACGTTAACGTCAAGTTTCTGCTACGCTGTATTTATCGTAGAAACTTCGCGTTACGGACAGGCCGCATTTATGGACGAAACCCACATGACAATTGGCAGAATGTGTGAAACATTTGGGGTTAGCGCAAGAACGCTTCGCTTCTATGAAACGAAAAAGCTGCTTTTTCCAATTCGCCAAGGCCAAAAACGCCTGTTCACCAAAAGAGACCGCGCAAGGCTAAAACTGATTTTAAAAGGCAAGCGCTTTGGCTTCTCATTGGAAGAAATCCGCCAATTGCTTGATCTGTATAAATCGGATCAAGATCCGCAGTTCCAAATCAAACAAGCCCATGAGCGCGCAGAGCGCCAACTCAAGGCACTTGAAGCGAAAAAACATGAATTAGAAGAAATCATTGATGATCTTCGCAGCCAGCTCGCTTGGGGGAAGAATCTTTTGTCCACGCGCGCCCCTTTAAAGCCAGCCATCCGCCATTTTGATCAGTAAAAGGTGTTTTCATGCCAGTTTATAACGCGCCCATTCAAGACATAAGCTTTTTATTAAACGACGTTCTGAAATTGCAGCAGCAAAATATTCCGGGTTATGACGCGCTCGAACCTGAGCTGTTGCAAGCCATTCTAGAAGAGGGTGGCAAACTGGCATCAGAGGTACTTGCGCCTCTCAATGCCTCTGGTGACCGCGAAGGCTGCCATTTGGAAAACGGCGTTGTTCGTACGCCAAAAGGCTTTAAAGACGCCTTCGATAAAGTGAAAGAAGGCGGTTGGACGGGGCTGGATTGCAATCCAGAATTTGGCGGGCAAGGTCTGCCTTATATCGTGGCGACAGCAATCGCGGAGATCTTTGCCTCAGCAAATATGGCCTTTGGAATGTATCCCGGCCTCACCCATGGTGCCTATTCAGCGATCCATACCCATGGCAGCGCAGAGCAAAAAGCAACTTATCTGCCCCAATTGGTCAGCTGCAAGTGGACGGGCACGATGAACCTGACCGAACCGCATTGTGGCACCGATCTGGGGCTGATGCGCTCCAAAGCAGAACCCAATCAAGATGGCAGCTACGCCATCACGGGGCAAAAAATCTTTATTTCGGCCGGCGATCATGATCTGGCCGAAAATATCATTCATTTGGTTTTGGCCAAAATTCCAGGGGGGCCTGCTGGGGTGAAGGGGATCTCTTTGTTTATTGTGCCAAAATTTTTGGTTCAAAAAGAGGGTGCGTTAGGGCCCAGAAACAAGGTCTCTGTAGGCAAAATCGAAGAAAAAATGGGCATTCATGCCAATGCAACCTGCGTGATGAACTTTGATGGGGCCACGGGGTTTTTGCTGGGGCAAGCCCATAAGGGCATGCGCGCGATGTTCACGATGATGAATGAAGCGCGTTTAGGGGTTGGGGTGCAAGGCTACGCCCAAGCGGAAGTCGCCTATCAAAATGCCCTCGCTTATGCCAAAGACCGCCTGCAAGGGCGCGCGGCGACCGGACCGGAAAATCCAGATGACGCGGCAGATCCCCTGATCGTACACCCGGATATTCGGCGCAACTTAATGCAACAAAAAAGCTTTGTGGAAGGCGCCCGCGCCTTTGCCTATTGGGGGGCAATGTTAATTGATCAAGGCAATCTTGCAGGGGATGAACCCGCGCATGGTTTGGTCAGCTTATTAACTCCAGTTATAAAAGGCTTCCTCACCGATCGCGGCTTTGAATTTTGCGTACAAGCCCAGCAGATTTTTGGCGGGCATGGGTATATCGAAGAATGGGGTATGTCACAATTTGCTCGCGATGCCAGAATTGCGATGATTTACGAGGGGGCAAATGGCGTTCAAGCGTTGGATCTGGTTGGTCGAAAACTCGGCCAAGACGGTGGCAAACATGCACTGGCCTTTTTTGAGTTGATCAAAACCTTCTGCGCCGAAAGTGCCAGTGAAAGCCCAGAGTTTAAAGCAGATTTCATTGAGCCCTTGAAAACAGCCAGCAAACAGCTGCAAGAAGCTGCATTGTATTTTATGCAAAATGGGTTGAAATCGCCCAATACAGCTTTGGCCGGATCTTATGATTTCATGCATTTATTTGGGCATGTCTGCCTTGGCTATGTTTGGGCACGCATGGCCCAGCAAGCTTTTCGAAATTCAGCGCAAGGCACGGGTGACGCGGCGTTTAATGAGACAAAAATCAAAACAGGGCTCTATTATATGCAACGCGAGCTGCCCGCCACCGCGTTGCATCTGGCACGCATCAAAAGCGGAGCTGATCCGGTAATGGCTTTAACCGCCGATCAGTTTTGATCGAACAAAGAAAGTGAAAAAATGGGAATAGTCCAATCAAACTGGATGTCTGATGAACATGTGATGCTGTCTGAAATGACGGAAAAATTCATTCAAGATGAATGGAGTCCGCATTTCGAGCGTTGGCGCAAACAAGGAGAAATGGACCGTAGCACTTGGCAACAAGCCGGTGAGCTGGGTCTGCTGTGCCCGTCGATCCCCGAAGCATATGGTGGGCCCGGGGGTGATTTTGGCCATGAAGCAACGATTTTACTCGCGGGCAGCCGCGCCAATTTAGCCAGCTGGGGTCACGGCATTCATTCCGGAATCGTCGCGCATTATATTTTGGCCTATGGCACCGAGGAACAAAAAACCCGTTTGCTGCCCAAAATGCTCTCTGGTGAAATGGTCGGGGCGCTGGCAATGACGGAACCCGCTGCCGGTTCCGATTTGCAATCGATTAAAACCAAGGCCACGCGCGATGGCAATATGTACCGCCTCAGCGGCCAGAAAACCTTTATCACCAATGGCCAACACGCCAATCTCATTTTGGTGGCGGCAAAAACCAATCCGGATGAAAAAGCCAAAGGGATGTCTTTGGTGATTTTAGAAACCGATGGCGCAGATGGCTTCACCCGGGGTCGCAAACTGGAAAAAATTGGGATGAAATCCGCAGATACTTCAGAACTGTTTTTTGACAATATACCCATCCCACCCGAAAATATTTTGGGCGGCGAGGAAGGCCAAGGCTTTTACCAGATGATGAAGCAACTGCCCCAAGAACGCTTGATTATAGGATGCGGCGCGGTGGGCGCGATGGAGGGCGCGGTTGCCCGTACGATCGATTATTGCAAAGAACGCCAAGCCTTTGGCGCATCGATTTTAACATTTCAAAACACAAAATTCAAACTGGCGGAATGCAAAACAAAAACCACCGTGGCGCGGGCTTTTTTAGACGCCTGCATCACCGAACATCTGCGCGGAGAATTAACCGTCGAAAAAGCTGCGATGTGCAAATATTGGCTCACCGACACCCAAGGCGAGGTCTTGGATGATTGTTTGCAACTTCATGGCGGCTATGGGTTTATGCAAGAATACGCAATCGCCGAAATGTGGACGGATGCGCGCGTACAGCGTATTTACGGGGGCACCAATGAAATTATGAAAGAGTTGATTTCGCGCTCCCTTTAAATCAAGAAAGGCAGAATATGCGTGCCCCTCCGTTCAAATAAAATACGGCTGGGCTCGGTTTTTCTTCGGCGCCCATCGGCTCTCCTGCCTGCGGCGCTGCCACAGGTTAAAATTGAAACGTAAAATCGCGGTTAAAAAGCATGTTCTTTTTGCATAAATACTCAAAACTGCGCGCATAAATTGGAAAGGCAAATGTCATGGAATTATACTGCTTCGGCGAAAGCGGCCACAGCTACAAAGCTGCGCTCGCGTTGCAACTGGCAGGATGCGTTTGGTCGCCAGTTTTTGTTGATTTTTTCAAAGGTGAAACGCGCAGTAATGCCTATCGGACGCATATCAATCCTTTAGGGGAAGCTCCGGTTTTGCGCGATGGCGAAATTATGCTCAGTCAATCTGGCGTGATTCAAAACTATCTGGCTGAAAAAACGGGCAAACACGGGGGTGGCAGCGCGGCAGAAACCCGCGAGGTTTTACGTTGGATTCTTTGGGATAATCACAAATTATCGGCGCTGGCAGGCACAACACGTTTCATGATGAATTTTTTAGCTGAGGACAAGCGCCCGCAAGCCGTCATCGAGTATAATCTCGCACGGTTAAAATCCAGTTATAAAATTTTGGATCTGGCTTTAAGCGAGCGCCCCTTCCTGGTGGGCGAAACCATCACCCATGCCGATATGACCTGCTGTGGGTATTTATACTACCCCGAGCCCTTCGGCTTTCAACGAGAAGACTGGCCGAATATCGATCGTTGGCTGGATAATATTTCTGCCTGTGACGGGTGGAAAGCCCCCTATGATCTTATGCCCGGCAACCCCGCTGAGCGCGCCTAAAGGAGAGCCTGTAATGACTGATGTATATATCTATGATGCCCTACGCACCCCGCGCGGCAAAGGCCGCAAAGATGGCAGCCTGCATGAAGTTACCGCATTGCGCCTGTCAAGCCTCACGCTTAACGCGATCCAATCGCGCAATAATTTAAGCGGCCATGCCGTCGAAGACGTGATCTGGGGCAATGTTACTCAAGTCGGCGAACAAGGGGCCTGTTTGGCGCGCTCAGCGGTTCTGGCCTCTGACCTGGATGAAAGCATCCCTGGCCTGTCGATAAACCGCTTCTGCGCCTCTGGGTTAGAAGCTGTGAATCTGGCGGCCAATCAGGTGCGCGGCGGCGCGGGAGAGGGATATATTGCAGGCGGGGTCGAAAGCATGAGCCGCGTGCCAATGGCCAGTGATGGCGGCGCGATTGCCGTGGATCCGAGCATTACTTTCGATCAATATTTCGTTCCCCAAGGCATTGGCGCAGATATTATTGCCACAGAATACGGGTTTTCGCGCGATCAGGGCGATGCGCTTGCCGTTGAAAGTCAAAAACGTGCCAAAACCGCCTGGGATCAGAACCGGTTTTCCAAATCCATAATTCCTGTCGAAGATATCAACGGGATCACCATTCTGGCGCATGATGAATTCATGCGCCCGGGCACCGATATGCAATCGCTCGGCGCTTTGAAACCATCCTTCAAAGATCAAGGTGAAGTGATGCCCGGCTTTGATAAAATCGCGATGATGAAATATCCTCATTTAGAAAAAATCCATCATATCCACCATGCTGGAAACAGCTCGGGTATCGTTGACGGTGCCGCCGCTTTGCTGATCGGCAATAAAGAATTTGGTGAAAAATATGGGCTCAAACCCCGCGCCAAAATTCGCTCTACCGCGAAAATTGGCACCGACCCGACAATCATGTTAACCGGACCCGTACCCGTTACGGAAAAAATTCTGCGCGAAAGTGGCATGGTGATTGGCGATATCGATCTGTTCGAAGTCAACGAAGCCTTTGCCAGCGTGGTTCTGCGCTTTGAACAGGCCTTTGGGGTGGATCATGACAAAGTGAATGTGAATGGCGGCTCGATTGCGATGGGCCATCCTTTAGGGGCAACAGGGGCGATGATCCTTGGTACTTTGCTGGATGAACTTGAACGCGGCGATAAAGAAACCGGCCTTGCCACATTATGCATCGGCTCGGGAATGGGCGCCGCCACGATTATCGAGCGGGTCTGATGCCGAAAATTGATCTCTCTTGCGTGCCCGTAGAAACGGGGCAAGGGTGGTATCCCGCCCCGTATCAAGATGCTGTGGCAGGTTTGGAATCACAGCCCGTCAGCCGCACATCCGGGCTGACGCAATTTGCCGCGAATTTGGTGCGTCTGGCCCCAGGGGCAAAATCATCGCTGCGCCATTGGCATGTTCAGCAGGATGAGTTCGTGCTGGTGACCGAAGGAACGCTGACCTTAATCGAAGAGGATGGCGCCGTAGAGCTGGGCGCGGGCGAATGCGCGGCCTTTCCAGCGGGCCTCGAAAATGGCCACCATCTGGTGAATAGATCGTCAAAGCCCGCGACGTTTTTGGTGATTGGCACGCAGAGCGAAACCGAAACCGCCTATTATGCAGATATTGATATGATGGTGAAGCAACAGGATGGCCACTTCACCTTTTCCCGAAAAAATGGCGACGCGATCGCCCCAGAAGCCAACCGGAGCTCACCATGACCGATTTCAAGATGAAACAAGATGCGCAAGGCATTGCAACACTCACATGGGATTGCATTGGCAAATCGATGAATGTGATGAGCTTTGAGGCCTTGCAGCAAATGAATGCATTGATCGATCAGGCGCTTGCAGATGAGGCGGTAAAGGGCATTATTTTAACCAGTGGCAAAAAGGATTTTGCCGCAGGCATGGATTTGAATGTTCTTGCAGACCTTAGAAACGCGTCTGGCGAAAATCCCGCAGAAGGCGTCTTCAACGGGATCCAATCCATTCATCAGATTTTTCGTAAAATAGAGCGCGCGGGAATGGATGCAAAAACCAATAAAGGCGGCAAGCCAATCGCAACCGTCTTGCCGGGCACTGCGCTTGGCATCGGCTTTGAATTGCCTTTGGCCACGCATCGCATTTTTGCCGCCGATAATCCCAAAGCAAAAATTGGTTTGCCCGAAATTCTTGTTGGATTATTTCCCGGCGCCGGGGGCACCATCCGCTTGGTGCGCAAATTGGGCGCGATGGCCGCGGCCCCTTATTTGCTGGAAGGCAAAACCCTCCCCCCCGCCAAAGCCAAAGCCGCCGGGCTGATTGACAGCGTCAGCGCTGACCCCATGGCCGATGCGCGGGCTTGGGTTTTAAACGCCACAGAGGCTGATTTGATCAAACCATGGGATCAAAAGGGCTATAAAATGCCCGGCGGCACCCCCTATCACCCATCTGGTTTTATGACCTTTATTGGCGCCTCAGCGATGGTTCATGGGAAAACCCAAGGCGCTTATCCCGCAGCCAAAGCCTTGCTCAGCGCGGTCTATGAAGGCGCGCAAGTGCCGTTTGAAACCGCGCTTAAAATTGAGGCGCGCTGGTTCACCTCGGTTTTGATGAACCCGTCTTCCGAAGCCATGATCCGCAGCCTCTTCCTCAATAAAGGCGCTTTGGAAAAAGGCGCCGTGCGGCCAAAAGAAATCGCAGATCAGTCCGTCAAAAAAGTTGGTGTATTGGGCGCTGGTATGATGGGGGCCGGGATTGCGCTGGTTTCTGCGCAGGCCGGGTTAGAGGTGGTGTTGATCGATCAAACACAAGCGGCCGCCGACAAGGGCAAAGCCTATAGCGAAGCCTATATGGACAAGGGCATCAAACGCGGCAAAGCCACCGCTGAGAAAAAACAGGCGGTGCTTGATAAGATTAGAGCCACAACCGATTACCAAGCGCTCAGCAATGTTGATTTGATCATTGAGGCTGTGTTTGAAGATCCAAAGGTCAAAGCAGAGATTACAGGCGCGGTTGAGGCGGTTATTCCTAAAGAATGCATCTTTGCTTCAAATACCTCAACTT
>ERZ802819.1534-NODE-1534-length-14078-cov-15.5863_pt1 | contig 14078 bp, 15 predicted proteins | sample MGYA00345647_ERZ802819 | MGnify/ENA primary metagenome ERZ802819 (study PRJEB30503, sample SAMEA104212355) | marine metagenome | biome: Westerlies Biome; feature: [SRF] surface water layer (ENVO:00010504) within the epipelagic zone...; material: water... | reverse complement strand
AAAATATTGCCAACATATTTTTAAAAGTGTATTTAATGATAATATAATATACTATGTTTCGCACAAAACGAGTTATAAACTCCTAGATAAATTGAAGACTAAAAAATTATTAATTTATGAAGTTTATCTAGATGAAAAAAATATTGTTGAAAATTTCCAAGAATATTCTGAAAAAGATGCTTTAAATATTGAAATTTCAGATAAGAAGACTGGAGTTGACAAAGATGCTGTATTTATCTGGAAAGAAATTTTGAACAATATGAGAAGAAAAAACGTCCAAAATTAAAAATGTAAATATGATTTCTTCTTCAAGGAATGATTATAATTTTTTAATATAACATAATCTTCATCAAAATCTTGGAAAAAACCTATATGCGTTAAATCTATACTTTTTTCATTAGATATATTTTTTAAGGCTTTTTCATGATTGGGTCTGCAAGAAAATAATAACTCATAATCATCACCACCATATAATGCAGCATCTAAAAGAAGATCTTTTTTAAGATTAATAAAAGATGGTAGAGGAATTTTTTCGATATCAAGTACAATTGTTAAATTTGAATTTTTAGCTAAATGACATGCATCCTGAACTAAACCGTCTGAAATATCAATCATAGAATTAGCTATTTTATTTATAGAAAGACCTAAATTAACTCGTGGTTCCGGAAGTAAATATTTTTTTTTAGCTGAATCAAATTTTTTTGACTTGGAATAAAAATTATCTAATCCAATTTTTGAAAGCCCTAAAACTCCTGAAACAAACAATAAATCGCCTGATTTAGCTCCATCTCTTGTAACTGATTTTTTATTTAAAGTTTCACCAAAGATAGTTATGGTAATATTTATATCTTGCAATGATGACGTTAAGTCACCTCCTATCAATTTTATACCAAAAAATTCTTGATCTTCACAAAGACCTTTTGCAAACTTTGGTATAAAGTTCTTAGCTTTTTTTTTAGGAATACTTATAGATAAATTATAAAAAATTGGTCTTGCCCCCATAGCTGCCATGTCAGACAAATTCACCCTTAAGCTTTTTTTGGCTATATCTCTTGGATTTTCATGACCAAAAAAATGTATTCCTTCAGCTAATGTGTCAGTGCTTATTACAAGATCATAATTAGATTTTTGCTTAAAAATCGCAGCATCATCTTTTAAATTCCTTGCAATATTACTTGTAAGGGGCTTTAAATATTTTTCTATGTAATCAAATTCATTCATTCGGAATATAATTATAACTTTATTTAGATATATTTTCTAATATGCCATTGGCAAAATTTGGATTACCACCAAAAGATTCAATAATACTAATATATTCATTAATAATGGTAATTTTTTTAAATCTTTTATCAAAACACAACTCATAGGTAGCTAATCTAAGAACAGATTTCTCAGTTTCGCTTAATCTATTAAAACTCCAGTTTTTTGACAAATGTTTACAAATTATATTATCAATACTTAATATATTTTTGTATACACCTTTAGTAATTGAATTAAATAAGTCTGTATCAATTTGCTTTATACCTAGTTCAATCAAAATAGATGGCAAATAATTATCTATATAAGATTTGATTAAAAAATCAATATCACTTTCTACAAAGGAAGCACCATAAAGAACTTGAGTTGAACATATTCTAGACGCAGTTTTTTTTATAATTGAATTATGCCTGACATTATCTTTAATATTAAGTTGCGTCTTATTCATAAGAAATATTATTTTTATGGTTAATTAAAGACAAACATGCCAAAGCTGCACCAGCTCCTTTGTTCAGTCTTAAAGGATCTGATCTTTCAATTGCCTGCTCTTTATTCTCAACAGTTAAAATTCCATTTCCTATTGGTAACGAGTAAGTAATTGACAAATCACTTAAAGCTCTAGCTGACTCATTAGAAACAATTTCAAAATGATATGTTTCACCTCTGATGATACAGCCTAAGGCAACAAAACCATCAAATAAAATATCTTTTGAAGATTTTTCAGAATAGATTTTAATTGAAGGAGCAATTTCTAATGCACCAGGAACATTTATGATTTTATATTCAACAGAATTTGAATTAAGTACCTTTATAGCCCCTTTTATCAAATTTTGAGTTATATCCTTATAATATGGCGAACAGACCAAAAGAACCTTTTTATTTGTAAACATATAATTAACCTAATTTTTTCCAACTTTTGATACTTAAACCAAACCCATCCAAACCAATCGCAGTAGCCTTTGTATTAGATAAAATCGTCATGTTTTTAACACCTAAATCTAATAAAATTTGGGCTCCAACACCATAATCTCTAATATTTTTTAAATTTTTGGTCTGATTATTAGTATTTCTAGAAAATTTCTTAGATAAGGACTCTGATGATAAATCTCTTATAAGTATAATTATTCCATTTTTATTGTTTGAAATAGTTTCCATTGCAATAGACAACTCAGACCCAGTCCTATGACTTGATTGATCTCCGAGAACATCCGACAATAAATCTAATGCATGTACTCTAACTAAAATAGTATCTTTTTTATTGATTATTCCCTTAACCAAAGCAACATGCTCAGAGTTGTCTATTATATTTTTGAATATTATTACTCTCCAAACACCTCCAAATTTACTTTCTAATATAGATTCTGAAACTCTTCTAATGTAAAATTCATTTTTACGTCTATAGGAAATTAAATCTGAAATAGAAGCAATTTTAATTTTATGTTTTTGTGAAAATTTTAAAAGATCTGGCAATCTTGCCATCTCTCCATTATCTTTCATTATTTCACAAATAACACCTGAAGGATTTGAATTAGCTAGTTTGGCTATATCCACTACAGCTTCTGTATGACCTGCTCTTATTAACGTTCCACCATCTTTTGCAATAAGGGGAAAAACGTGGCCAGGGGTTGTAATTTCATTTTTTGAGGCATTTAAATTAATTGCCGTTTTAATTGTTAAAGATCTATCACCAGCTGAAATTCCAGTAGTAACACCGTCACTTGCTTCTATAGATACTGTGAAAGCAGTTTCAAACCTACCTTCATTTCTTCGTTCCATAAGAGATAAGCCTAATTTTTCAGACTGAGAACGAGTTAAAGATAAACAAATTAGTCCTCTACCGTATTTTGCCATAAAATTTATAGCTTCAGGTGTTGCATAATCACCTAAAACACATAAATCTCCTTCATTTTCTCTATCTTCATCATCTACAAGTATAAAAATCTTACCTTCTGAAGCATCTTTTATAACTTCTTCAATTTTAGACAAACCCATTTCAACTCCAAGAAATAAAATTAAGATATTTTTATATTAACACAGTTACTTTTTAGCATTAAGTCTTTCTAAATATCTAGCTAAAATATCAATTTCAATATTAACCACTGTGCCTATCTTAAAGTTTAAAAAACTTGTATAAGCCCATGTATGAGGAATTATGTTCACAGAAAATGTATCAGAAAACACTTCATTAACCGTTAAAGAGACACCATCAATAGAAACGGATCCTTTAGGTGAAAAATATTTCATAAATTGATCTTGTACATAAAATGATATTTTATAAGATCCATTAATTTTTTCGATAGATCTGATTTTACTAGTAGTATCCACATGACCATAAACAAAATGTCCACCTAATTCATCTCCAACTTTTAGAGATTTTTCTAAGTTAATAATTGTTCCAATTTTCCAATTAAGAAAATTTGTTTTAGAAGCGGTTTCATCGCTTACATCAAAAAATAACACATTATCAGAAATTTTTTTTAATGTTAAACATATACCTGAGCAAGCTATTGAAGCACCAATTATTAGTTTATCAAAATTAAAAGAATGTTCTAATTGTAACGTCTTTTGAACAGAAATTGATAATTCCCAATCATTAGGATGACTAATGTTCTCGACTTTCCCAATATGACTAACAATACCAGTAAACATTTTTAATCCTCATTTATTTAATTTTCTTATTTCTAACACGTCATCATCAAAGGTTCTTATATGAGATAATTTATAATTATAAACATTATTCATGGAATTAATATTTAAGTTATCAATAAATGGAATTCCATCATTTCCAATAGTTTTACCTGAACGAAATATAAGAAGTTTATCAATCAAACCAAGAGATAATAATATAGTATTTATTTTTGAACCAGCTTCAATTAATAGATTGTTTATACCTTTTAAAGCCAGATCTTGAAAAATAAAATTAAAAAAACTTTCATTACAAAGATTTTTTTCAATTTTTATTTTTTTTATTTTTATATTGTGAGTTAAATGATTTAACATATCTAATAAAGAATAAACGAAAATATCGTTATAAGGTGACGAATTGTATATTTTGTATTCAGAAGTAACTTTTAAAAATCTATCTAAAATTACCTTTTTAGGACTTCTGTTTTCTAAACCATTTAATCTACAGTTCATTTCTGGATCATCTGCAAGAATAGTCGAACTTGTTGTCATAATTGCATCATTTTGTGATCTAATCAAATGTACATAACTCCTACTTAGATCATTTGTAATCCATTTAGATTGATAATTATTAAGAGCAATTTTTCCATCTAAAGAACAAGCAATTTTTAAAGTAACAAAAGGTTTATTATTTAATATTCTTGAAAAAAAACCATCATAAAGATCTATACATTCTTCATTCATATAATTTTCATAAACTTTAATATTATTCTTTTTTAGAATTTCAATTCCTTTATGTAAAGTCCTAGGGTCAGGATCAATGCAACTAACAAAAACTTCAGAAATACCTGAATTAGATATCAATTCCGCACATGACATCCCAGTTGAATTTTTATGAGCACATGGTTCTAAGGTCACATACATAGTTGATCCAGATAAACATTGCTTTTCCTCTACATTATTGATGGCATTCTCTTCAGCGTGAGGTCTTCCAGAATTTGAAGTTCTACCAGTAGATAATAAAATACCATTTTTGACTATAACACAACCTACAGGTGGATTTTTGCCGGTTATTCCTTTGGATCTTGTTGCAAGTAAGATTGCATAATTCATCCATTTATTATTGTTAAATGACATTTGATAAGCTTAATAAATTAATCTTTAATTTCTGTTTCGACAAATTTGCCGAAATCACTTGCTTCTCTAAAATTTCTATAAACTGAAGCATATCTGATATAAGCTACATTATCAATTTCTGCTAGGGCATTCATTACTAATTCGCCTATAAACTTAGATTGTATTTCATTATCGCCACTAGACTCTAATTGCCTAACAATTCCATTAACTGCTCGTTCAATGGCATCATCATTTGTTTGACGTTTTCTAAGAGCCATTAGCATTGATTTTAATAATTTATCCCTATCAAAAGCAATTTTTTTACCATTTCTTTTTACTACAATTAAATCTCTTAATTGAATTCTTTCAAAAGTTGTAAACCTTGAACCACAACTAGTGCAAGACCTTCTTCTTCTAATTGTAGCTCCATCTTCACTTGCACGAGAATCTTTTACTTGCGTATCTTCTTTTCCACAAAAAGGACATCTCATAATATTCTCCTTGAATTAGTAGATTGGAAATTTTTTACATAAATCTTTTACTTTATCATATGTTATTTTTTCTTGCTCTTCACTTGAACTATTCTTATTAAATCCATCTAAAACATCTGCAATATAATTTCCTATTAATTTAAACTCATTTATTTTGAAACCTCTAGTTGTGGCGGCAGCAGAACCAAATCTAATCCCAGATGTAATAGTTGGTGGTAAAGGATCAAACGGAATACCATTTTTATTACAAGTTAAACCGGCTTTTTCCAAGGCTATCTCTGCATTAGATCCAGTTATATTTTTATCTTTCAAACTTAGTAAGACTATATGATTATCTGTTCCACCTGAAACTATATCATATCCCCTTTCTATTAAAGTACTAGAAAGGCACTGAGCATTCAGAATAATATTTTTAGCATAAATTTTAAACTCATCTGAGAGGGCTTCTCCAAAACCTGCAGCTTTACCCGCTATCACATGCATCAAAGGACCACCTTGAAGACCAGGAAAGACTGCAGAATTAATTTTTTTAAAAAGGTCTTCATTATTAGTTAAAATCATACCTCCTCTTCCAGATCTAAGGGTTTTGTGCGTTGTTGTTGTAACTATATCTGCAAAATCAATAGGGTTAGGATGGACTCCTCCAGCCACTAAACCAGAAAAATGAGCCATATCCACTAATAAAAATGCATTAATTTTATTAGCAATTTCTCTAAATTTTTTAAAATCAATGATTCTAGAATACGCCGAACCACCAGCTATAATTAATTTTGGATTATGTTCAATTGATAGTTTTTCAATCTCTTCAAAATCTATAAGGGCATCTTCTTTTCGAACTCCATATTGAATTGCGTTAAACCACTTGCCCGAAATATTTGGTTTTGCACCATGTGTAAGATGTCCACCAGCATCTAGGCTCATGCCAAGTATAGTATCACCTGGTTTTAATATACTAAGAAAAACAGCTTGATTAGCTTGGGCTCCGGAATGGGGTTGAACATTTACAAATTTAGCATTAAAAAGTTTCTTTGCCCTATCAATTGCAAGTTTTTCAACTTCGTCTACAAAATCACATCCACCATAATATCTTTTACCAGGTAAACCTTCTGCATATTTATTCGTTAGAACAGATCCTTGAGCTTGTAAGACTGATTTGGAAACAATATTTTCAGAGGCTATCAATTCAATTTGATTTTGTTGCCTGTTAAGTTCTTGATCAATAAATTTTGATAAAGCTGGATCATAGCTACTTATATTATCATCAAAAAAACCGTCTTTATAAAACATTTATTATTCCTTAATCTCAATTAATTAAATTTTATCTACTCTTATACTATGTCTTCCTGCCTCAAAATCTGTATTTAAAAATTCATTTACAATATCAAAAGCCAAGTTGTCTTCCAGTACCCTACCACCTAATGCAAGTACGTTAGCATTATTATGTTTTCTACTTTTAGACGCCATTTCAATACTAGTACATAACGCTGCTCTAATATGGGTAAATCTATTTGCTGCCATAGAGATACCTATGCCAGTACCACAAAATAATATTCCTTGTGAATTAGAATACGTTTTTAATTTATCTGATAAAATTTTTGCATAATCAGGATAATCAACTGCATCAAGAGAAAAACATCCTAAATCTTCTATAGTATAATTGTTTTTAATTAAAAAAACTTTAACTAATTCCTTCAGTTTATAACCACCATGATCTGAAGACAAAAAAATTTTTTTTAACATAAAATTATACCAATGAATTTCTAAATAAAGATTTACCTTAGATAAACGCAAACTTCAATTTGAAAATAAATAAAAAAAATTTATCATTCACAACTAAATATTTTTTATAAAGTTTTCTAATAAACCATACTCTACAATCCAATAAATGCATATTGATGGCAAAAAAGAAATTAAAAAAGATAAAATAAACTTAAGTTTTATATTTGTTTTTATAGGAGCTGAGTTTGCATTTCCCTCCTCAGGATTTTCAACAACTTTTACCCCAAAAGGAAGTGACATAAAAAAAACAATTAGCCACATCATTAGATGGACTAGAATGAAAGATACGATACTCATTTAAAAAAAACTATACTCTATTAACGTGGACTTTGACTATTGGCCTTTTGGAAAAAGTTGACTTAAACTCACGCCTAACTAACTTTGAAATTTGACTAATTAGTTCTTCATCTAAAATTTCTGGAACGCAAGAAAGATTTTCAATAAAATCCTCTATTTTTAAAGATATATCAATTAAAACATTATCTACAATACTATTATCAGACACCCCAATTTGAGAAATTTGGGGCGTAATTACAAGATACCCATCTTTATCAATTACAATAGAAATAGTAACAAATCCATTCCATAAAGAATGTCTTCTAGTAATAAACCTCTCATTATTAATTGGTATTATTTCGCCTGCATCATATACGTGTGTAACAAAATCAAATCTAGAAACAATATTTGGTGCATTCCCATTTAATTTTATTACTTCGCCATTTTTGGGTTTTATAACAAGGGGTACTTGACAATTATTCGCCAAATCTGAATGCGCCTCGATATGTTCTCTGGTACCATGAACTGGAATAGAAATCTTTGGCTTGATATATGAGTACATCTCTATTAATTCGTCTCTAGAAGGATGTCCTGATACATGAACATTTTTATCATCATCCGTAACTATATTTATGCCTCTTTCTAAAAACCTATTCTGAACTTTTAAAATTGCATTTTCATTTCCTGGTATTTTTCTACTGGAAAAGATTATAGTGTCACCTTTTATAAGTTTTATAAATTTATCATTATCTTTAGAAATTCTAGAAAGTGCTGAGTTTGGTTCACCTTGTGAACCTGTAGAGATTATTAAAACATTAGACCTAGGAATAAGGTTAAAGTCTTTTAAAGATAATAATTCTGGAATATTTTTTAAATAGCCAACCTCTTTTGCTGCATCAATAGCTCTTAAAAGAGCTCTACCTACCACTAAAACAGATCTATCAGTTTTTAATGCTATGTCTAAAAGTGACTTTATTCTACTTATGTTTGATGAAAAACAAGTTACAAGAGCTGTACCATTACAATTCTTAATTGTATCTAATAAACCGTCATATGCAAAGTTTTCAGAGGGAGTTTTTCCATCAACCAACGCGTTAGTTGAATCACAAACCATTGCTAATATCCCATTTTCTCCTATAGAACGAAAATTATCTATATTAGTTTTTTCATTTAGATTAATTGAATTTTCTAATTTCCAATCACCTGAATGAAAAATATCTCCCTGTTTTGTAGAAATTAAAATTGAAACTGGGTCAGGAATTGAGTGTGAAGTTTGAATAGCCTTGATTTGAAAAGGGCCAATTATTAGTTGTTTATCAATAGTAAGTGTGTTTAATTCTAATTTTTTTTCTTTATTATTTTCTTTTAATTTTCTTTTTAATAAAGCCATTGTAAATGATGTACCCCATATTGGACAATTAATATCATCTGCAAAATAAGGTATTGCTCCAATATGATCTTCATGACCATGAGTTAAGAATATTCCTAAAAACTTATCACCTAAAGATTTGATAAATTCAAAGTCTGGTAATAATACATCTATACCTAAATCTGTTTCGTCAGGAAATGAAATACCTAAATCTATTAAAATCCATTTATCTTCATAATGATACAAATTTGCATTCATACCTATTTCTTCAGATCCCCCAACAGGTAAAAATAATAAATCAGATTTTTTCCAATGCATTTAATTACTTTCTAGTTACTTAAATTGATTTGTTTTTTAAATATAATTCAACTAATCCAATTAGAGTTAAGTCATCAATTATCAGATCTATTGACCTTAGAGAGTCTTTAAATAAATGACTTAATCCGCCAGTGGCTATAACTTTATAATCAGAAAATTCATCTATAGATTTAATTTTATTTATCAAACCTTCAATCATAGAGACATAACCCCAAAATATTCCAGATTCCATTGCATTTATAGTATTTTTACCAATAATTTTATCAATATCAGTCAATGGTTTTAAAGAAATCCTCGGGAGTCTTGCTGCAGCTAGATATAGGGCTTCCAGTGATAAATTTACACCTGGAGCAATAATTCCTCCATTATAACTTCCATCTTTACCAACTAAATCAAAAGTCGTGGCTGTTCCTAAATCGATTATTATTGCCGGAGATAACTCTAACTTCTTAGTTGCAAATGAATTAACCAAGCGATCAGCACCTGCTTCGTTTGGGTTATCAATGTTAATTTTAATTCCAATATCAAAGTCATTTTCTCCAACAACAAATGACTTAACCTTAAAATATTTTTTTATTAAAGATTTTATATTTAAAAGAGTTTCAGGAACTACTGATGCAATGCATACTCCAGTAATATCTTTTAATTCAAACTTAGATAAATTTAACATTTGTAAAAGCCAAGGATAGTATATATCAGCAGTTCTTTTAGAATTATTATTAATTCGCCAACAACCTTTTTGGTGTATATTTTTGTTATAAGAATATAGGGCAAATACAGTATTTGTATTTCCACAATCAATAGCTAATATCATGACAAATTATCAAATGGAAAAGTAACAGATTCAACAGAATAATAATCACAAATACTAGATCCAACTTTAACTTGCAAGCCACCTTTTTCTCCTAACCCTAAGAAGATACCTTTTGTTTGAATTTTAGATGAATTAAGTGTCAAGTTGATAACCTTTTCTTTGTTTCTGATATAAGAATTTATTTTCTCTTTAAAATAAAAAAAATCTTTATCTTGCCAAGTAGAATAATTATGAAAAATTTTATTTAATATTTTATAAGAAATATGTTCCAGAGACATTTTATTTAAAATATGGTCACTCAGTTTAGTTGTTTTCCATTTAGTTACGTTTTTCGGAGTTTTCAAAATATTTAAACCTATGCCAAAAATAATAAAATTATCAAAAGCCTCTAACAAAACACCAGAAATTTTTTTATTGTTAACTAATACATCATTTGGCCATTTTAATTCAATATTATTACGATTTACACCAAAATCAACTAAAGTTTCTAATATTGAATATCCTATTAATAACGATAATTGATGCCAAACTTTCTTATCCTTTTTGGGTCTAAAGATAGATGATAAAAATAGATTTCCTTCTAAAGATTCCCATTTATTCTTATTCCTGCCTCTTCCATTAGTTTGTACATAAGATAAATATGAAGTTCCTTCAAGTGATCCATTTACAGCTTCTTTTCTAGCTATATCATTTGTACTAGAACAAGTTTTTAAAATATTTAAACTTATATTAATCAAAAAAATTCCTTTTTTTTAAATAATCAATCTTTAATTGCTAGAAGAAAGATAAGATGAATAATATTTAAAAAATTTATTATGCTTTATTCTTATATTATTTCCAAATTTTGGAATTAGAACATAATTAAATATAGATAACGATATCCCAAATAAACAAATTAAATTTGTTTGCTCTATAAACCAGTCATGTGTTTGATTTTCATGACTTAAAGCAAAATCTGAGTTAAAATTTAATACTAAATTCCAAAAATACTCAGGGGTTGGACCAGAGAATAGATTGTTTAAGAACCAGCCAGAAAAAATTAAACATGTTGCTAGCAAAAGAAGAATTATTTTTGTTAGAAACATATTTTCGTTAATTTTATTGTACAAATGTATATTACAATTATTTTGACACCAAAACACAATTAATATGTTCTTAAATAAAGTATAAGAAAATAAAAAAAAATAAAAAAGACAGATAATTATAGAAAAAAACATAAACGTTTCATTCAATGTTTGGAGTGAAGAAAGAATTAATTTTTTAGAGTAAAAACTGGAGAAAAAAGGAACGCCTATTAATGATAATGAAGCAGTTAAAGTTAATAAAAACGTAAAAGGAGTTTTAATTAATAGTAGTCCCATTTTATCTATTTGATGTTCACCATTAAGTTTTGTTATTATAATACCATAACTTAAAAAAAGCATTGTTACCGATAATGTAGAAGTCAATAAATAAAAAAATGCCCCATTGTATACTTTTAAACCAATCATAAAAACTATTATGCTAAATTGAGAAGAAGCAACATATACGGTTAAACTTTTTAAATCTTTAGACTTAAATATCAAAATAGTAAAAATTATTATAAAAATAAATCCAAGCAAAGTAATTAAATTTAAAAAGTTTGAATATGTCTCAGTCAGTGGTAAAAATCTCAAGATTAAATAAATTCCAGAAGGTAAAAATATTCCTGAATATATTAAAGCTGATAAAGAGGAATTAATTTTTAAAAAGTGATAACTTGAACTTCCTATAAAAAACTGTCTGCACCTAAACAAGAAAGATAAAAATAAAACACATAAAATTAATTCAAAAACTGTAAATTCTAGATCAAGCAACATTAATTTATTATTTTGTCCAAGATAACTACTTTCAAAAATAACGTCAAAATCAATCGAATTTGTATACGAGTAGAGAAAAAACAAACATAAAAAAATGCCTAAGTCTGATACTCTATTATAAAGAAAAACATTGTCGTTGCCTTTTAAATCTTCTTTTTTTTGAAAAAGGTTAGTTAAAAAATAACATGATACCAGTATTATTTGCCAACCTAAAAATAATTGAATTAAATTATTAGACGATACTAAAGTTAAAGAACCAAATATTGATAGAGATGAATATTTAATTATTTTTAAATCAACTTTATTATCTTTATAAAAATTTATTGAGTAAATTATGAATATGGTGGCAACTAAAGTTATAATAATTAGTAATCCAGAAACAAATAAATCTAATCTTAAAGACCAATCTATTAAAAGTTTTTCTAATTTTAAAATTGGATAATAATATAGAGGTAGATCATTTTCAAAGTCTAGTAACTTTAGAAATAAATATATACTTATTACAAATGATGAACTCATTAAAGCAGTATGCAAAATATATAACAATTTTACATTTTTAATGTTATCCAAGAACTGAAAAATTAAAAAGCTCAGTAAAGGGAAAATAAATATTAATATTTCCATATATTAATTCTAACATTTTAATATCAAAATATTTAAATAAAAAATCCTAATTATTTCAAATGTATAATGGAATTAATTAAATAGTTATCCACCAAAATCGTCAAGCATAATATCTTCCTTATCAACACCTAGATCAAGAAGCATATTAGTTACGCATTGATTCATGATTGGAGGACCACACATATAATACTCACAGTCCTCTGGCGCTGGATGGTCTTTTAGATATTGTTCAAATAAAACATTATGTATAAAACCAGTATGCCCTTTCCACTTATCTTCAGGCACTGCATCTGATAGGGCGACATGCCAACTAAAATTAGAATTTTCTTTGTCTAATTTATCAAAATCTTCTACGTAAAACATTTCTTTCTTTGACCTGGCACCATACCAAAAGGTAACTTTGCGATTTGTCTTAATTCTATTAAACTGATCAAAAAGGTGACTACGCATCGGAGCCATACCAGCTCCACCTCCAATAAAAACCATTTCTTTATCAGTTTCTCTAGCATAAAACTCACCAAAAGGACCAGATATCACTACTTCGTCACCTGCCTTTAAATTAAAGATGTAAGAGGACATTTTACCTGCTGGAATACCCGAAGATCCAGGTGGAGGAGATGCTATCCTAACATTAAGCATAACTATACCTTTTTCAGCAGGACAATTAGCCATAGAATAAGCTCTTTCAATTGGTTCATTACTTTCAGCATTAAAATCCCATATTTTAAACCTGTCCCAATCTTCATGATATTGTTTGTCCACTTCAAAGTCCTTGTAAGACAATGAATATTTTGGGGCCTCTATTTGTATATAACCACCAGCACGAAAGTTTACATCTTCACCTTCTGGTAACTCTAATATTAATTCCTTGATAAAAGTTGCAACGTTATCGTTGCTTCTAACCTTACATCTCCATTTTCTTACACCAAAAACTTCTTCTGGAACTTCAATTTGCATATCTTGTTTAACTGCAACTTGACAAGATAGTCTGTCACCACAAGATGCTTCTCGTTTGTTTATATGGCCAAGTTCAGTTGGGAGTATTGATCCACCACCTGCGTGAACTTTAACCCTACATTGAGCACATGTTCCACCACCACCACAGGCTGAAGGTACGAAAAGTTTTTCAGCGGCTAATGTTTGTAATAATTTACCCCCCGCAGGAACTGTCACAGTTTTTTCACCATTAATAGTGATGCTAACATCACCAGAAGAAACTAATTTACTTCGGGCTAGTACAATTATTGAAACTAAAGTCAATACTATCATTGTAAAAAGAGTTATACCGAGAATAAAAGTGTCCATTTATTTTAATCCTTAAAGTTTAACACCAGAAAAACACATAAAAGCCATAGCCATTAATCCAGCAGTAATGAATGTAATACCCAAGCCTTGAAGACCATCTGGAATATCACTATATTTTAATTTTTCTCTTACACCAGCCATTGTAGCGATAGCTAAGGCCCATCCAAAACCAGAAGCAATTCCGTAAGTTGTTGCCTCTGAAAAATTATAATCTCTTTCAACCATAAATAATGAACCACCTAATATTGCACAATTAACTGTTATTA
>ERZ802819.1532-NODE-1532-length-14084-cov-9.03785_pt1 | contig 14084 bp, 15 predicted proteins | sample MGYA00345647_ERZ802819 | MGnify/ENA primary metagenome ERZ802819 (study PRJEB30503, sample SAMEA104212355) | marine metagenome | biome: Westerlies Biome; feature: [SRF] surface water layer (ENVO:00010504) within the epipelagic zone...; material: water... | reverse complement strand
TAGCGTCTGTTCTCACCTCTAGTACACCATACTTCTAATCTGTATGCATCATCAACTTGTTTGTTGTGATCAATAATATTACTTGCTAACTTAGTACATTCTCTAAATCCACTACGCCATGTGTTAAATGGATCTGTATTGAATGCAGTAGTGTTTGCAATTTCAAACTTAGGCACAAACTTTGCACCAATGCTTGTAGTCATGTCTACTTTAAATTCTGTTACTGCTAGTAAATTCTTTTTAGGAAACAATTTAAGTCCACCATATCCGTATATCAAATCATTAATAGGATTATGACTACGATAAGTAAACACACATTCTGTTTCTTTTACACCTGGATAAGTTTCTCGTCTATCACTAGGTTCAAACTTAAATGCAAAGTTTTCTTGTATTACTGCATCTGCATCACATACATAAAAATAACCTGTACGTGATTCTTCTGCTGCAGCCTGGTGTGCTTGCAATAATCCTTGTACATTGTCTATGCGTTTGGCATGTGGGGCTTTTAGTTTTAGTATTTCAAAATTTTCATCTGCTTCGGGTTCGCCGAATGTTAACATAAAAACATCTAACATATAGTATTCTCTTTAAATAATCTTGTCATTGTATACGCTATAATACATTATATAGGTGAAAATGTCAAGTGTTTGTTGGGGTTGTTTAAGTATAGTTATATTTATGATAATACAAAACACCCCCCATTGGGAGGTGTTGTATTTAATTTTATTATTGAGCTAGTGGATTATCTAAAGCTCTTTGTAGTCTTTTGTTAAGTCTACTTTCTAATTCTTTAAGTTTTAAGTCGGTACTTGTTGTTAGACTATCTGCTTTTTGTTGATAATCAGTTAGCAACTGGTCACGTTTGTTTTCAAAACGTTGATCAGCTAAATCAATTTGCTCACGTACATTATCTTCAACTTTGTTTACATCATCTTCTACTTGATCAACAATACGTTCTAATCTAACAATATCATCACGTAATCCGTTTTTGATATCTTTAGAATAATCTAGTGCTTCGTCAAGTTTAGCGTTAACTACTTCAAGGTCTGCATATATTCCACTTAAATCAGGTGCTACATACTTTTCTATCTTGGCTTTCATGTTTCTATAGTCATTATAGAATTCAAAACCTCCCCAAGCAGCTCCACCTAAAGTACTTAGAATTGTTAGTACTAGAAATAGTTTACCACCGGTAAACTTTAATCCACCTACTTCTAATGTTGTTTTATCACTCATTGTGTTTACTCCATTCCTTCATATTGCTCGTCAACCATCTTATTCCAAAGTAATTCACTTGCAAGTCCATTCCTTAACCCTCTTAGATTTTCTGGAACTTTTTTATCTTTATATATTTCATCTGATTGATAGAAATCTACTCCTGGTATTGCTAACTCTCCGTAAGCATTAAATCCTGGAACATAGTTAATTAAGGCAGCAATGATTTGTTGTAAGGCTTGCTGAGCTTCTAGCGTTTGTGCTTTACCCATATCATCTGCTAACTTTTTTAACTTATCTTTAATAATTTCTTTCATCTTTTCTTTCTTTGCTTTTTCTTTTTGTGCCTTTGTTAGTTTTTTAGTAGTCTTTTTCTTTACAACTGGTTTCTCTTCTGTGCTTTCTTCTTCGGTAGCTTCTTCACTGCTTTCTTCTTCATTCTCAGATTCATCAGTATTTTCTTCAGATTCATTTTCTTCGTCACTAGTTTCATTTTCTTCTGTGCTTTCTTCTTCAGTAGCTTCTTCTTCTACTGTTTCTTCTGTGGTATCTCCTTCAGTATCCTCAGTGGAACTATCTTCTTCTGATGCTCCGGAGTCGCTACTATCTTCGTCTGTCCCGTCACTATCCATTGACTGTTCCACATCACTACTGGACTCTTCTTGTGAATCTTGCGTTTCATTTTGTGGTTCGCTTTCTACGGTCTCTACTTCTACCTCTGGTAGTGTTTCTATTTGTAATTCTTGTTCTATTTGTGCTTCTACTTCTAATTCTATTTGCTCAACTGGTGTAGGCACTTCAACTACTACAACTTCTACTTCTGGAACATCTGGCATAACTATTTCAGGTTGAGGTACTTCTACTGGTTCTGGTATGTCTGGAATTAAATTAATAACTGGTAATGTTGGAACTTCAATAACACTATCAACAATACTATCACCTGTTCCTGTACCATCATCTATTAAATCTTCTGGGCTTGTTTCAACAACTGGTGCTACATATCCTATACATAATGGATCGTACTGTGGATTATATAAACACTGTTGATCAAAGTATGCTTGTTCATATCCTGTGCAACGAATATCGTAAGTTGCGTCTGCTTCACACTGTGCATTAAAAAATGCTTCTGCATAACCCGTACAACTTTCATCGTATAATACATTTGCATTACACTGATATGTTAAGTAAGCTTCATCATATCCACTACACGATTCATCATACAATGCATTTGAATTACACTGGAATGTAAGATAGGCCGCATCATAACCAGGGCATGCACTATTATATAATGTATCTAGATTACATTGCTGAGTCAAGTAAGCTGCGGCATATCCACTACATGATGTAGAGTGTAATGCACTTATACTACATTGCTGTTCTAAGTATGCCTCTGCATAGCCCGAGCATTCACTATTGTAAAGTGGATTGGCATCGCATTGTTGTGTAAAGTATGCAGTCGCATATCCATCACACATTGGACTGTAAAGTGCATTTGAATCACAGAATGTATCAAACTTAGTCTCAGTCATAAAATTATATCTGTCACCATGTGTAGGGATAAATGTGTTTCCGTCTTTGTCCTTTGTATATAAGAATGCGTAATGGTTACCATTATAATTAAAACTAGCACTAGTAATAACTGCATCTTCACATCCATTATCATAAGTTTTACATTTAGCAACCCACTCGCCTGAGTCTAATTCTGATTCATTATAGTATAATGCCCACCATACCATAGTGTTATCTGCTTTAACTATTTCAATAAAGTCATTGTTATTTGATTTGTTTTCTAAATCCATAGTGTAATCAGTGTTTGCCCAATTATAATTTGGACATGAACTACTGTGATGTGAGTCTAAGTTACATTGTTGTGTTAGGTAAGCCTGTTCATATCCATCACATCCACTATCATAAAGTGGGTCTGCACTACATTGTTGATTGTAATATGCGGTGGAATATCCAGGACAACCTGGATCATAAAGTGCATTAGCACTACAATTCTGATCGTATTCCCATGCCGCATAGGCTGTTGCATAGCCTGGGCAACTAGGATCATACAAGGCTGTATCATCACATGGGTTAGCTCTATAAGTAAACCAAGTTTGTAATCTGTTTATAACAGGTCCAAAATATCCATCCCAATTACCTTTGTCATATCCACTAATTCTAAACCTTACATCACCTACTGCATTTGGTGTGCGTATTGTTCCTGTTTTATCTATGTGATTGTATACTTCAATGTTATCTTCGTGTATCTGCCAATGTACACCATTAACATTTATTTCATTATCACTGTAACTGTTGGCGGCATTCCACTGATACCAAGTATCCATGTTCCATGTTTTGGTTTCAACTACATTTCCATTGCTATCTGTTATTTCAATAACAACTTGTAGTTCATCAAAGTATTGGTCATCTGTAACTTCACCTGTACTAGTGTTTACTCTGTTGCTTATGTTAGTATTGCAACCCGATTCGCTAGGTGTATTAAAGCACATAACATAACGCCAACTGTAATGAACTTTGTCTATGCTTACACCTGTGCCTTGTAGTGCTTGATTGATTGCGTAAGAAATAGCAAACGTGTTAACACATTCGCCAAATCGAACTGTTTCTGTACCCCAATTTGAAGTGTTGACATGTGCAGCTGTTGTTCCACTTGGACATCCATATTGTGGATTCGTAATGGTTCCGTCACTTAAATCTAGTGTGTCTGGACTCGTAGTTGTTGGGCTGGTAGGTACGGCAGTATCTGTTGCTAGTGTAAAACTAGAGTAAAAACAGAAGCAAGCCAACAATACCAATGCCTTGCATAGCACCTTCAAGTTTGTCATTCTTTCGAGTCTCCTCCTCTTTGTTTATAGGTTTTAAATCTTCGTTAGCATCCCATTCCTGCTGGGCTTCTTCTCCAATTTTACCTAAAAACGGACAAGGGGTGCCTGCCATTTCCATAGCTCTAAATACTCTGTCGTCTTGGCACATAATACTTACGGCTGCGACCTTCATACCCATGTCATAAATTGTTTTGGCTAGTTTTAGCCTTTCACAATTTAAATCACGTACTGTTGAACCGCCACTAATACCTAGTATTTGTGTTTGAACCGCACCTGATATGCCAACAGTACATAAATCACTATTACTGCTGTTAATACTAGGTGAAATTGCACTTGGTGGTGGGCTTTTGACTGTTGTTTTTGTGTCACCTTTTGTTGTGACTGTACTGTTACTAGTACTTTCTGTTACGATAGGATCAGCATATGCTGTGCTTCCTAGTACTAAAAATAATAGCGCCAATGTTTGTAAAAATACTTTCATTAGTATGCTTCTCCTTAATTAACTACTACTATTTATTATTTTTAGCAATTTTGTTAACCGATGCTTTAATAAAATAGTAGTCATAGAAAAGGGAGCATTGCTGCTCCCTTTAATGTAACTTACGTTACGTTCCTAAGGTAGTTAGGACTGGTTTAGTTACTTAACTAAATCTTCTTTGTAAACTGAGTTTAGTTTTAGTGCTTCTGTGTTGAACTTAACTAAGTTCTTAAGAGCATCTTCAGTAACAAAAGTCATTAATGTATCACGTTGTTGATCACCATCTGCACCAATTAACCACTCATAGTTACCAACCTTCTTGGCAATGTTTGCCATTGCGCCTGCGTCCTGTGACATACGACGAAGTGCATCTTGTAGTTTAGCTGAGTTAGGGTTACCTTTGTTTGCCCAAATGGCTTTTTGTAAACCATCACGGAATGATTTTACAAGTACATATGCATCATAAAAATCACCACTTGGTGCTACACCCCATTTTTCTTCAAACAAGATCTCAAGCTGGTAGCCTGGATAGTTTGGATCGTCGTTGTGACGGGCGTTTGCTGCATCTAAGATACCATGATGGAACCAAAGCTCTGCATCGCCGGCATCAATAACTGGTTGTGCATGCTTTTTAAATGCTGCTGGGTTTTCACGTGTTCCTGCTAGTTCGCCACGTTTGAATGCCAAACGTCTTTCTGAACCTTTCATACCTGCAACCCATGTTACGTTTTCTTTAAAACAAGCAACATACTCGTCTACTGATTTGTTTGGTCCACAAATTAGAAGTGTCATTGCAAACGCTTCTGGAACCATACCTGATCCTGAACTAAATGATGGTTTGTTTTTATCTGCATCAGCACGGATTGCCGCAATGATGTTTAGGTTCATAAGTCCAATTGACTCATACTGTGAGTAGTCATAGTCTACATTTTCTTGTAAGAATGATACACCGTTACCACCATGTGATACCATAAAGTGATCGTCTTTAAAACGTAGTTCATTATGCCACTTGTTGAAACCAGGAATGTCACGTGCACCTGGAATTAATTTGATTGTGATCTTTTCACCTAAGAAAGGTTCAAGTTCCTTTGCCACAATTTCTGTCCAAACTGTTGTGCCTGAACCTGGTTTTTGTGGAACCACTAAGACTACATCTGCTAGTGCCGATGTTGCCATTGTCGCTGTAATTACGACAGTTGCTAAAAGCTTCTTAAACATTTTTAGTTTCTCCTTATATTAACTATAGTTTAGTCTTGTTTTATTAAAGAATACTCCGTAAATGAACATTCCTATAACTGCTACACAAAGACCTAAAAAGATTGGTCTGTCTAATAGTTTTGGAATATCATACAGAATAAACATTTGTAATGATAACGATTCAATTCTATCTGCTAGAATAAAACCAATCAACATTGCTGGTCGACTAAACTTAAAATACTTTGCACTTAATCCTAAAATACTACATAGTATAAAGATGGCATAGTCTTCCCAACCTCCTGTATATTGAACACATGCCCATGTTACAAACACAAGTAATAGTGGTCCAAATACCCAATATGGAATATATGTGATCATTGCAATCCAACGTGTAAATACCAAACAGATAACACACACGGCAATTGTTGCTCCCATAAATCCAATAAACAAGCTGTCAAAGAACCTATCATCATACACCAAGTCTGGTGTGCCAAGTTCAAAGTCCAGATACATAAACAATGCCATTACGATAGCGGCAAAGCTGGCACCTGGAATACCAAACAATACTGTTGGTATCATACTTGTTGCCTTTTGAGCATTATTTGATCCTTCCGGACCAATAACACCTTTAATATTCCCTTTTCCAAAAGGAATCTTTTCGTTTGGATTAGCGGCAGTGGTTGCTCCATATGCCATCCAATCGCTCATTGCTCCTCCCAAACCTGGAAGAAAGCCAATAAATGCTCCTATGAAACCACCTCGTAGGCCGTCCCATTTATGTTCCCATACTGCTTTAACTCCTTGCCATGTTTGTCCTTTTTGACTTACTTTAACAGTAGCAACTGTTTTGCTACCCATAAGTCCTTTAACAATCTCAGGTACTGCAAATAGTCCTGCAACAAACGGCATAATTTGAACACTGTCAGCTAAATAATCCCATCCAAAAGTATATCTATCTGCGGCAGTATATGGATCCATACCAATAAGTCCTATAAAGCAACCTATAACAATTGCTATTATACTTCTTACCCAAAATTTACTACTAACAAATCCTACTGTAGCGAGTGCTAACATTACAAACGCCCATAGCTCCGGAATACCAAAAATCATAATTAAATTACTATACCAAGGCAGTAATGCAAATGTTAGTGTCCCCCAAAGTAATCCATTGAAAGTACTACATACAATAGCGGCCGTTAATGCTTCTGTGGCTCTACCTTGCAATGCTAATGGAAAACCATCAACCATAGTTGCGGCGGCGCTGTTTGCTCCAGGTATGCCTAGTAGCACTCCACTAAAGCTATCGCCAGTGGTACTTGAGGCTACTACTGCCATTACAAATATTACACCTAAGTATGGATCAAAAGCTGTGAACCAACCTATGAATCCAAATAGTGCAACAAGTCCTGTTGTAGCACCAGCACTCGGAACAATTCCAATAATTAAACCGTATAATGTTCCTGCCAGTATAGCTAAGAATATTTCCATTCTTGTCTCCGATATAGTTTATGAAATTTTGTCAATAAGAATCCGTGTCAAAGACACGATCTTTAACACTCAATAAAACATCTATGTAATTTGATGAGTTACACCTTGGAACTCTGACACTCGTCTAAGTATGGTGTATGACGGGAATAATACAGCTCTGTATTATTATAATATTATTTATCCAAAGTCACCTGAAACATATGCTTTTGTTTTTCTGTGTGACGGGTTGTCAAATATTTTCTTTGTACTACCTTTTTCTATAATCTCACCTAGGTGAAAATATGCAGTTGTATCTGATATACGTTTTGCTTGATGCATGTTGTGAGTAACAATTACAATAGTATATGACTTTTTCAACTCTAGTATAAGTTCTTCAATTGCGTGTGTAGAGATAGGATCCAGTGCTGAACACGGCTCGTCCAACAGTAGTATCTGTGGGTCAACTGCTAAACTACGGGCAATACATAATCTTTGTTGTTGTCCACCACTTAGTCCAAATGCGTTGTCATGCAGTCTATCTTTTACTTCATTCCAAAGATTTGCTTTCTTTAAACTATCTTTTACAATAATATCAAGTTGTTCTTTGTCCTCAGCCATTCTATGTAGTCTTGGACCATAAGCAACATTTTCATAAATGCTCTTAGGAAAAGGATTAGGCTTTTGAAACACCATGCCTACACTTTTGCGTAGGTTATTAACATTTGTATATTGTGTTCTATAAATGTCTGTATCATCAATGTCAACTGAGCCTTTGGTAACACAATCATCAATGAAGTCATTCATACGATTCAATGCACGTAAGAATGTACTCTTTCCACAACCACTTGGGCCAATAAGGGCTGTAACATTGTTCTTACGTATCTGTAAATCTGCATCAATAATAGCATGATGGTCATCATACCATATGTTTAGATTGCGTACATTTATTTTTGCACTAGAGTCTAGTGTGAGTGTATCTCTTACCATTTGATTTCAAACCTTTTCCTTAACCAGATTGCTAATAAGTTTAATGTTACAAGAGCAACAAGTAATACAAGGATTGCCGCACTGGTTTTTTCAGCAAAGCCTCGTTCAGGTGAGTCTGCCCAAAGAAATATTTGAACAGGTAGTGTTGTAGCAGGATCCATAGGTGTGCTTGGTGCAGTTAAAATAAATGCAACCATGCCAATCATAATGAGTGGAGCACTTTCTCCTATTGCTCTTGCGATAGCGATAATAGTTCCTGTGATGATACCTGGTAATGCCGCAGGCAGAACTTGATATATTGTTGTTTGTAATCTACTTGCACCCAATCCGTTTGATGCATCTCTAATATGTTGTGGCACAGTTCGAAGTGCCGTCCTTGCTGATATAACAATCACAGGTAATACAAGTATTCCTAAAGTAATTGCACCAACAAGACTTATACTTCGGGACATACCAAAGAAGTTTATAAGAACTGCTAGTCCTAACAAACCATATACAATACTAGGAACTGCGGCCAGATTATTGATGTTAATCTCCATAAAATCTCTATAACGTTTCCAGCCTTTGCCTTTGCGTTGAGGAAACTCTTCCATGTGTACTGCACAACTTACTCCTATAGGAAATGCAAATAGTATAGCAATTCCTATCGTATAGAATGTACCCACTACTGCTCCCCATATACCTGCTATCTCAGGTGAACGACTGTCTGAGTTTGTCCAGAAATCCCAATTCCATGTGCGATATATTTTGTCTTGTTCTATAAGATTGTCTACTATCACTTGTTGCACTTCATCAAGTTTATTGTACACGCCCTTTACATACATATCTACATCTGTGTGGGCAACAAGAACGTATGTTCCTACTTCTGTAATATCTATCTTAGAATAAGCATTAGGAGTAACCAGTTGTCGTAAACTCTTTTTGGTCTTACGGTCTGGCTCCTTTATTAAATTATACATTGACTGATTGATTGTAGACTTCGTACTGCTTTCAATACTTGTAACATTTATTTCAATCTGTGTTTGACTAAAGGCACCTATACCTCTGTAGCCAAGTGCAAGAAAAAATGTAAGCATCATTAGGGCAGTTATTCCAAGGGCAGACTTACAGGCATACTCTAGGCCTTTTTGTAAGCGTCTACGTTTACCTTCCAGTTTACTGTTTAAGTCTATTGATTGCATTTTTATAATTCCTATATGCTATCCAGTTAAGGATAAAAGTTATAACAAATAGTGTAAAAGCAAGAGCAAAGGCTGATAAGGTTTTTGCACTATCAAACTCTTGGTCTCCTATTAATAATGTAACTATTTGTACTGTAACTGTTGTGACTGCTTCAAGTGGATTTGCTGTCAGATTAGCGGCCAGTCCTGCGGCCATAACAACAATCATTGTTTCACCTATGGCTCTTGCAATGGCCATAATAAATCCTGCAACAATGCCTGGCAAGGCGGCAGGTAAAATAATATTTTTAATTGTTTCTTCTCGTGTAGCACCTATGCCTCTTGCACCATCTCGCATTGCACTCGGTACTGCTTTGATAACGTCATCTGTTATGCTTGATATCAAGGGTATAATCATCATACCCATTACAACGCCGGCAGCTAACGCACTCTCTGTTGCAACGTCTAATCCTAGGGTAACTCCCATTTCTCGTAGCCAAGGGCCTAATACGATTGCGGCAAAGAACCCATACACCACTGTTGGTATACCTGCAAGTACTTCAAGCAAAGGTTTTACTATTTGTCTTTGACTTGGTTTAAGATATTCACTTGTATAAATTGCACTGAGCAATCCAATTGGTCCTGCTATTAGCATAGCAAGGAACGTGATAAACATAGTTCCCCATATCAAAGGAATGAATCCAAACTCTCCTGATGAACCTACTGAGTCTGCTCGAAAGGCAGTTTGTGGCGACCAAGTTGTATTAAAGAAAAAGTCTCTCGGTTCTACTAATGTAAAAAACTTAATTGTTTCGTATGACAAACTTGCCAAAATGGCAAATGTTATTGCAATGGTAATCCAACTTGATATTCTAAAGAATCCCTTAATAAGATCTTCATTGAATCCACTTGATTTTTGTTTTGGTCCTATCCAAATAAACATAGTTCACCTATAAATTTGAGAGCGAGCCGAAACTCACTCTCACAGTTTATCTTATTGTAACACGTTTGCACGTACTTTGTCAAGTTCTTCTTGTGGTAATGGAATAAGTCCAGCATCACCCAATGAACCGTCAGCACCTGCTACGTCATCTGATAGGTATAGTTCCATGAACTCAGTCATGCCGTCAATTACACCCATATGCTCTTTCTTAGCATATACATATAGCCCACGACTTGCTGGATAAGAACCATCTGCGATTGAATCAAATGTTGGTGCAACACCGCCAATTACTGTGCCTTTGATTACATCTGTGTTTTGGTCTAGGAATGAATAACCAAAGATACCATACGCATTTGGATTGTTAGCAAGTTTCTGAATGATAAGGTTATCGTTTTCACCTGCTTCTACAAATGCGCCATCTTCACGAATACCATGACAGATGCCTTTGTATGCTTTCTTGTCCTGCTTTTTCATTGCTTTTACCCAATCAAAAGTCTTACAACCTTTTTCCATAACAAGTTCTACCCAAGCATCTCTTGTTCCACTTGATGGTGGAGGTCCAAGTACTTCAATCTTTTTTGCTGGAAAGTCTGGATTGATTTGATTCCAATGTGTATATGGATTTGCAACGAGGCTTCCGTCTGCTTGTGGAACATCTTTAGCAAGTGCCAAATACAACTCTAGTGTTGTTACTTCAAATGAAGCACCTTCTTTGCTGTTAGCAAATACGATACCATCATATCCTACTTTCATTTCAAGTGGTGTAATACCATTTGCCGCACACTTTTCTGCTTCACTGCTTTTAATAGCTCTTGAGGCATTTGTAAAGTCTGGATGGCTTTCACCAATACCAGCACAAAACAGTTTCATACCACCACCTGTACCAGTTGACTCAATAACAGGAGCCGTATTGCCTTCTGCGGCAAATGTTTCTCCTACGATTGTTGTGAAAGGATAAACTGTAGAGGATCCTACAATTCTAATTTCTCTTGCTTCAGCAACACTTGTTACTGCAAACACGGCCAAGAGGGCCGCTACTATTGGTTTTACCATTTTATTTCTCCTAATTTATGGTTAACGCCCTGTTGGGCCATCATAATAGTGTAGAACTTTTTTTGCTCTACGTCTTTATTTATATAAAAAAGAGTATATCAATTTTTTCTCAGCACAAAGTAGTATCTAGAGCCTCTTTCACCGTCTTCTTGTCTTAGATCAACAATACTACAGTTCAATGTTGCGGCACTGTTAATAATAAATTGGCTATTCCAATTAAAGAAATCAATCCACTTGGCTTCTGGTGCCTTGTGTTGTGTTCCTGGATTTGCTCTAAAGTAAAGTAACCCGTTTGTTGTTGTTAAATTAACTGCATGTTCTAGTTCGGTATAGATCTTGTCTACTGTACCAAAGTTAATACTACCTAAACAAATAACAACATCAAATGGTTCAGGACTTCTATACTCTAGAATGCCACTTTTAACATCTGCTTTGTTATTGTATGGATCAACTCCAATTAGGTTACTTATTTTACCTTTGAACTCATTGTATCCACATCCCAAATCTAATACACCTCTTGGACTTAGTTTATTAACCTCGTCAATAATACTTAATCCACTATATTTGTACTTCTTTGTTTGTGGTTGCCATACTTTACTAAAATAGTTTTCTAGTACTGCATGGTCAATTATATTAGCAAGATCATTTATATCTGTGTGGTATAAATCTGTAGGCTTTATTGAAACTCCAAACGTTCCATTTACTGCTTGACTTAGTAATGCATTATCACGCATCAATTGTGGACTAGCCATTAATAGTTCGTTTAGTTCGTTTGCTATCTTGCTATTCATTATTACTCTTTCATAGTTTTCATCGTTTTAGGTTTTTCAGCAGTCAGTTTCTTACTAATTGCTTTCTTACCTTTAGCCTTAGAAGTCGCCGATTTCACCTCCTGAATAGGCTTCTTCTTGGTTGTGCTTTTTTTAGATGATTTTTTCTTACCTTTCCCTGACAAGTATGCAGGTGCATATTTCTCACCTTTATACGTTGCAGGGTCAACACCTTTACCAAAAAACAATTCAGTTAAGGTAGGTAAATCTTTTAGAGATTTCCACAAGGTCCTTCTCCTATAGATTGTTTTTCTTTTCTTGGATTTCTTTACGTCTTTCTTTTGAAAGTTTTCCAATGTTGCCTAGTGCTTTTCTGGCACGTGCGGCAGCGGCTTTAACACCTTTTTCTTCAAAGCTGGCATGCTCTGTAAGATACGCTTCGTAACTTGCTACGATTTCATCATGTGTATTCATAATGTTTTCTCCCTTATTCTTGTTCGCTAGTAGCGACTTTTTTGATATTAACAGCAGTAGTTTTACCTCTGTTTTCTCCTATATCAAAAGTAACTGAGTCACCTTCTGTTATAGTCTCAATTCCAGCTTCCTGTAATGCCGAGATGTGTAAAAACACATCAGCATCTTGTTCGCTGGTTTCAATGAATCCATATCCTTTAGTTGGATTGAACCATTTTATTTTACCTGTAGTCATTATTTCCTTTTCTTAACCAAAGTGCTTTGTTATACTCTTTGGCATCTTTTGTTTAATTGGATTCCATATAGCTGCTTCTGCCTTACCTATTAATTTAGGCCTAGGCACTAGCCATCCTATTAGTATCCCGAGAATAAAATATCCCATTTAGTTCTCCTTCTTTTGCATTTCGTTGCAAATTCTTATATATTATATGATAAATGCGTGTTGTTGTCAAGTTATAATTGAACAATAATATCGTCAAACGCTGGTCTAGGATATACTACTTCAACATCTACTGGTGCAAATGGAATAGGTTTTTCTTTATTAATTCTTGGATCAAGATAGTCGTGTCTTGTTTCAATATCTTTACCATACCCAATACCCATAATAAATCTAAAATCTAATGCCTTTTCATCTTCTTCTAACTTAAATATTTCAGTAGCTTCTTCATAGTTAATGCAAATGTTTGCACACATACCAGTTTGAATTCCTCTGTTAGCAAGTGCAAGCATTATATATGCACTAAAGATGCCAATCTCTATGTTTTCTGTTTGTGTTTGAGCACCATGTTCATCATTGGTTCTAATTTTTCCTTTACCTTCACCATCATATACTCCTCTAACACTGTCGGGTTCATATCGTCTTTCTAAGTCTGCAACAAACCTTGCATTAAAACCTATTAGCCAGGGTGCAAGTACTTGTGGATTTCCATGATCTTCTTCTACAGTCATGTGCATATTTCTTTGACAGATTCCCATTATTTGTTTTCTTATAGCAGGATCATCATTACGCATTAATCTAACTTGATATGGGAATTGCAAGTTCTTACTTGGTATATGAGCATGTACTTCTCTTAATGCTTCTAATATTAATTCTCTCTCTGGTATACGTTCTTCGTCCCATGCGAATGTTGTATGCCTTTTTTCAAACACGTCAATTAATGTATTCATTATTTTAACTCTCCTTTTTCTCTCATGTTAGCTCTAATCTTAGCGGTTGGCTTTTTGCTATCAAACATTATGAAAAATCCATTCTCCAAGGATACATTGTATATCCTGCTGGCTTTAAAATATATTCTTCAAACAATATAATAAGTACAATACCAAACACATACTTTACCCATGTAGGCCAAGTGTGTTGCCATCTATGAAATGGTTTCAATACCCACATCCAAAAACTTGCTACTTTACCCCAAAACCAATCACCAATATTAAACGGTGGAGTTTTCCATAACACTACAGGAACTAGTAAATACCATACCCATACTGGATAATCATCATCTGGATTAT
>ERZ802819.1526-NODE-1526-length-14118-cov-9.81099_pt1 | contig 14118 bp, 7 predicted proteins | sample MGYA00345647_ERZ802819 | MGnify/ENA primary metagenome ERZ802819 (study PRJEB30503, sample SAMEA104212355) | marine metagenome | biome: Westerlies Biome; feature: [SRF] surface water layer (ENVO:00010504) within the epipelagic zone...; material: water... | reverse complement strand
CTACTCTAAGTTTTCTCTTTATTCTTAATGCACCTAATTTTGTATACGCTTATGATGGAAGTTATTGGACGCAAAACGTAAATGTATTTAATTTGTCTTGTACCGATGGTGATGTAGCTTGCTGGATTGATGAAAGAAACGCATTAGATACATTGCCATTAATAATGTATAAACCTCTTAAAGCATCTGAAGTTAAGAAAAAACATCATATATGCGTATCTTTTCCCCACCTTAAAGATTCTTATTGGGTTGGAGTAGCCTACGGAATTATTTCTGAAGGAAGGCGACTTGAGCAAAAAATAACTTTATTCGAGGCTGGTGGATATACAAATCTAGCTACTCAGTTAAACCAAGTTGATGACTGTCTAAATAATGAGGGTGATGCTTTAATTATTGGTCCTATCTCGAGCAATGGAAACGCCAAACAAATTGAACTAATTAGAGAAAAAGGCATTCCAGTTGTTATTATTATTACAGGTATCAATACTGAAGTAGATGCCAACTCTCTTCAAAGTTTTGTCAATATGGGTTACACCTCTTGTAAATGGGTCGCTGACCAGGAGAAACTAAACAAAGAAAAAACAAATATAGTATGGTTTCCAGGGCCTCCTGGGGCTGGCTGGTCTATCGCCTCTCATGAAGGATGTCTAAGTGCACTTGAAGGCACAAACATTAGAATATTAGAAACTAATTGGGGTGATACCGGAAAAGCCATCCAATTAAAATTGGTTGAAGAAACGCTTTTAAATCATGCCTCGGGACCTGAACCCGATTTCAAATATATTGTAGGAACTGGAACCACAATTGAGGCCGCTGTAGGCGCACTCAGAGCAAGAAAGCTCGGTAAAAAAATCAACCTAGTATCCACATATTACACACCTGGTATTGACATGTTTATTAAACGTGGTCTAATTTCAATGGCGCCATCAGACCAAATGATTTCTCAAGCAATAATTGCTGTTGATCAAGCAGTAAGACTTTTAGAGGGAAAGCAAATGGCAACATTAGGAAGACCAGAATTTAATAATACCGGTCGAATAACTGAACACGTTCAACAACAAATTTTAATTGTAACTCCAGACACATATGACAAATTTGATTCATCAACAACACTTGCACCAAAGGGCTGGTCTCCAAAATTTTCAGTAGACTGATACTAAGAAATAAAATGTCACAAACCAATATTCCTTTATTAAAGCTTCAGAAAATTTCTAAAAATTTTTTTGGATCGGCTGTCCTTAAAAATATCGATTTTGATCTTTATCCTGGAGAAGTTCATGCAATTTTTGGACAGAATGGCGCTGGTAAATCTACATTAATTCAAATTATAACTGGCGACATAAAACCTTCAAGTGGAAAAATTAACATCAATAATGAAGAGTTAAAGATTCATTCTGTTCATAAAGCCAAAGAACTAGGCATAAGTGCTGTCTTTCAAGAATTTTCATTAGTTCCCCAACTTACGGTTGAAGAAAATTTATTCTTAGGATCAAACACCTCAAAAGGTTTTTTTCTTAATAAAAAAAAGCTACATCAAGTAGCTTGTGACACTTTGGATCAGCTTGAATTCTCTATCAAGCCTGAAGAAAAGATAGTTAATTTATCCCATGCAGAAAAGAGAATGGTTGAAATTGCGAAAGCGTTTCATACTAAACCAGCGATCATGGTTCTAGATGAGCCAACATCATCACTAGCTGAAAATGAAACAAATCAACTTTTTTCAATGATTGAAATTCTTAAAAAAGAAGGCATTGGAATTATCTATATTACGCATCGAATGAATGAGATTTATAGGATTGCTAATCGAATTACAATTCTTCAAGATGGCCATGTAGTCAATACAGATTTTGTAGAAAATATTAATGAACAAAAATTAGTAGAATTAGCAACTGGTAGGAATATTACAAATTTTTTTCCTGAAATAAAAAAACAACCTGGAAGAAAACTTCTTGACGTAAAAAACTTACAAATTAACAATAGTTTTATTGATGATGTTTCGATTCATGTTAAAGCAGGAGAAGTTATAGGAATTGCAGGACTAGCTGGCTCGGGTAAATCTGCGATTGGGCGAGCCTGCTTTGGAATTGATAAAATTGCAGCAGGTCAAATTACTTATCTAGATGATTTGATATATGATAGCTCAAAACAAATTAATGATCTTAATCCACGATCAATGCTTGATAGAGGAATGCTATATTTGCCCTCTGACAGGAGGGCAGAAGGCCTTGTAATGGGACAAAATATTAGAGAAAATATTTCTTTACCCTCATTAGATCTGCCTAAATTTTCTAGTGGCTTTATTGTTAATAGAAAAAAAGAAAAAGATATTGTCGAAAAAATTGGTGAACGTCTCAACTTTAATAGTCAAGGCATTGAAAACAAAATAGAACAGCTTTCTGGTGGAACTCAACAAAAAGTTATGCTTGCCAAAAGTTTTGCTCGCGATGTCCAACTTTTTATTCTAGACGAACCAACTGTTGGAGTTGATATTGGAACTCGTGTCGCTATTTACGAAATAATAAAAGAGTTTTGTGAGTCTGGAGGAGCAGTCATACTTATCTCTTCAGACTTATCAGAAATAGTAAATTTATCTCATAGAATTTATATTATTAGTGAAAAGAACAAATGCATTGAATTTGATGCAGAAGATTGTAATGAACATCTCATACAATACTATTTTCTTAACTCAGCAATTGAGCCAGCTCACGCCACTTAAACCTGAATTAAGTGCGATAGCATAGCCCTAAACTTTGCTGGTTGAATTGGCTTCAATAAAACTGGAAAACCCTGATCGATTATCCCTTGAACATGGCTTCGCTCTACATCGCCTGTCATAATGACACATGGTATAGAGGTCTGTAATTTTTCTTGAATTAAATAGGTAATATCAATACCAGATGCATCACCAGGTAATCGGTTATCCGCTAAGATAATATCTGGATTTTTATATGGATCCTCTTTAATTAAATTCATAACTTCATCTTTATTTCTGGCAGTTTTAACATTACAACCCCATGACTCTAAGAGCTGCTTAGTTGCTTTTAAAACATCAATATCATCTTCAATTAAAAGAATATTTATCCCAGATAAGTTCATAATATTCATAAAAATTTCATCTTGGTTTGTATCAGCTTTATTTTCAGCAAGATCAACACGAACAGAGAAGCAAGATCCCCTTCCAAGGCTTGATTTACTATCAATCTTATGATCTAGACTATCAGATAAACGTTTTGCAAGTGCCAACCCAAGACCCAGCCCTTTACCTCTATCACGCTCCTTATTTTCAACTTGATAAAAGTCCTCATAAATTAATGACATTTGATCATCAGAAATTCCACAACCAGTATCCCAAACCTCAATTGAAACTTCAGAGCCCTTCCTTCTACATCCAATCAAAACCGAACCTTTGTCAGTATAGCGAATAGCATTAGACATAAAATTTCCCAAAATACGCTCTAATAAGGCCGGATCACTTTCAACATATAGACTCGATGGAACTATTCTAAAATCTAATTCTTTGTCTTTGGCAAGAGGAAGAAATGATTGAAAGATACTAATCAAAATGTTATTGACTGAAAAAATTTCATGCCTTGGCTTGATTGCACCTACCTCTAATTCTGAGACATCAAGAAGAGCATTTAACAACCTTGCAGTTGAGATTGAGACAGAGTTTATATCTTCAATAATCCGCAATATCTCTTTATCCTTAACTTTCGATTGTAAAGCAGCAATATACATTTGCATTGCATTTAAAGGTTGACGCAAGTCATGGCTCGCTGATGCTAAAAAAACTGACTTCGCTTTGTTAGCTCTTTCAGCATCAGATTTAGCGTTCTGTAGACCCTCTCCCTGCTCCCATAAATCTTTTTTGAGCCTATTAAAACTTCGCCCCATTCGACCTAATTCGTCTTCTCTTGAGAGGATGTTTTGTTCATCTTCAATTTCCTCTACCTTATGCAAAGGAGTATATCTATTGATTGAGTCTGTAAGTAATTGCAATGGTTTTGAAATATTCATTCTGACGATTACCAATACCATAGAAACAACAAATAGCAACGCTATTAGAGAAGTTATAACGATATAACTTATAGCAATTCGCTCTACATATGTTATTTGTGCTTTAGAGGCATTGATGATTTCTTCTAACTCGCTACTTACTCTGTTCGCTTGTAGCATTAAATTATTTTCAGTAGCAGAAATTTCATCAAGATCAGTTATATCAATTGTGAGTATTTCAAGATTTATTTCGGCAAATAAATTATTAACTACTAGCTGATAGTACATTTGATTAACTTTTCTTAACTCATAAAGCTCAGAAAGTAGCTTTTCTTTATGAACTTTAATTATATCTTTGTCACCTATTCCTTCATTACTGACTCTCTTAACAAAAGACTCAGTATCTGCTATAGATTGCTTCAGATTTTGATTGGATAAAATAAATTCAGTTTGAATATCTTCATTTTCCAATAATTGATTAAATTTATCATAAAAGGTTGCTTCTTCCGAACCTTGATTAACTATCTGGTTAACAGTAATAAATAACTCCTTTACACTTAAACTTTGCTTATAAACATTCTCATCGATGGTATTGACTGATTCAATCAAGGGAATAGTAATCGATGACATTTGCTTCGTCTCATTTCCGACAGTATATATTTGGGAAAAAGCAACAAGCATAACAGCCATAAAGCCTAAAAACTCAATTACCAAAAGTGATAATATTTTTTGATTTAAAGACAATCTGTTAAATAAGTTTTGCTTGATTAATTCCATCTATTTATAATTTTTAAAATGTTTTAAATCTTTCCTATTAGAGTGTATCAAATGATTTAAAAGAAAGATTGAATAGACTTCTAAAAGAGGTATCTTCGTTATTTTTTTGCCTTTGAGAGCATCTGTTGACGAAAATATTCTGCACCAATAGCAACAATTAACAATGCTCCAATTACAACCATTTGAAGATATGACCCAACCCTCATAAGATTCATACCATTTTGTATTAAGATAATAAAAAAAGCACCCAGGACTACATTCTGAACACGGCCAACCCCTCCAAGCAAACTCACCCCACCAATTGCACAAGCTGCAATTGAGAGTAACGGGTAATTAGCACCAATATTTGGCTCACCAGTTTCAAGTCGAGCAGTAATAAGTAAAGCAGCAATACCGGTAATTAAGGCAGATAAGACATAAGCACCAACAATATAAACTCTCGTATTTATTCCTGATAGTTCAGCAGCTCTTAAATTTCCACCAATAGCATAAAAATATCTTCCCACTTTAGTGAAATTAATAAAAATAAAAATGAAAGAAATGCATAAAAGTGTTATCCAAATAGTTATAGACACGCCTAAAAATGTTCCATAACCAAAAATATTGGTAAACGATTCAGGAGCACCATATATCGGTATACCGCCAGTAATAGTCAGAGCTAAGCCAAAAATAATAGAAGACATGCCGAGTGTCATTATAAAAGGAGGAACACGAAAAAACGCAACACCAATACCATTAACTAAGCCTATACATGCAGCAACAAAAAGGCCGGTCAAACATCCAATGGCAATAGCCTCCCAGCCACTACCATAACCAGACCATAAGGCAACCATCGTCATCGATGCCACTACAGATGTCATAGCTAGTATAACTCCCACAGAAAAATCCAAACCTGCAGTTAGCATTACAATCATTTGAGCCATAGCAACTAAAATAAGATCAGTTGAATGTCTCGCAATAGCAGCTAAGTTAGTAGGAGTTAGAAAGTTATTACTAGCAAATGTAAAAGTAATTAAAGCAATACCTAAAAACCATGGAAGCACTCCTGCCCTAACAAAAAGAATAGAAAAGTATTCTTTGAGATTTTTACCCTTTAGTAGTTCATGACTCATTTCTTAATTTACCCTCTCAAAAGCTATTTAATCAAGAATTTATCTATATTAAATTTCATTTAGTTTTCAATATATTGTACCTCACTGAAGTACATTTTTACCCTAATTATAGATATTAATACATACTATTGACTATAGTATGTAATAGTAGTAAACTGTACCTATACTTTTGGATGTTTTTTGCATGGAAATTAAGGAACAAAACTTAATAAAAGATAATGCTTCTGATGATTCAGGCGCATTAAAGACTTTTCCTGGTGAGCTGTATGTAAAGAATGTTCACAAATCCTTTGGAGTAACTAAAGCACTAGCTAATGTCAGTTTTACTGGTTATTTTGGGGAAATACATGCAATTATTGGTGGAAATGGTTGTGGAAAAAGTACTCTTGCAAAGGTTTTAGCTGGAGTTCTACCAATCGATTCTGGAAAAGTTTCAATCAAAGGTGCGCATCCTTCTACACCAAAAGAGTCTCGCAATCTTGGTGTTGCTATGGTATTCCAAGAAGTGCTTGTTGCTGATGAAGCATCAGTAGTTGATAACTTATTTATTGGTGTTGATGGATTTATTACTAAAAACTTGTCTGATAAAGAAAAGCAGGATAAAGCAAGAGAGCTATTAAGTGAACTTGCTGATGAAGAAATTGATCCATTAATGCCTGCAGGCAACTTACCTCTAAGTATCAAAGCTTGGATTACTATTGCTAGAGGATTATTAAGAGAGCCTGACGTACTAATTCTGGATGAGTCTACCGCTGCCTTAGATTTTGATTCTACTGAAAGACTTTTCGACAAAATGCGCGAATTACGTGATAAAGGCTCAGCAGTTATCATTGTGTCTCACCGAATAGCTGAACTTGTCAGAATTAGCGATCGCTGCACAGTTATGCGTGATGGTATTGATGTCGGAGTTTTACAAAAAGAAGAGGTGACAGAAAAAAATCTTTTAAGCTTAATGACTGGAAAAGAACAAAAGAGCGATAGGACTAAAGATGCGGCACATCAAACAAAATATTCTCAAGTTTCTCTTAAAACAACAAATATGCAAGTTTGGTCTGACAGTGAAAAGTCTAATTTTGAATTGCGTAAGGGAGAAATCGTTGGAGTTACAGGACTTGATGGACATGGACAAGATGATTTTGTTCGAATTCTAGCTGGTGTAAGTAATGCCTTTGATGGTTTCACTGAGGTAAACATTAATCATGGTCATAAGTTCTTCCCAATTCGAAGCCTTGAAGAAGCAATGCAACATGATATTGAGTTTGTTTCAGGCGATCGCAAGCGAGAAGGAATTCTTCCAAACCTGAGTATTATTGAGAATTTAGGTATTTCTATGTACCAAAAGTTCAGCAAAATCCCTGGGGTAAGGTTTATAGACTGGGGCGCTATAAATGATGTTGTTGATTGGGAGGTTGAGCGACTTGCAATTAAAACTGGTCCAAGAGAGAACCTTATTACTTCCTTAAGTGGAGGCAACCAACAGAAAGTTATGCTTGGCAGAGCTTTTGCAACTCAGCCCAAGATTTTGATCCTACTTGATCCTGCTAGAGGAATTGACTTAAACACCAAGTTGGATCTTTATAAGCAATTAAGAGAGTTTGCTGATGATGGCAATTCAGTAGTCTACATGTCAAGTGAACTCGAAGAGTTTATTGGTTTCTGTTCAAGAGTGGTTGTATTTCGTGAAGGAAGCATTTTTGAAACCTTTATAGATGAACAAATTAATGCTGATGGCATGCTGGAATCTATGTTCGGACATCGTCAAAATTCTAGTCCTGAGAAAAAACCCAATAATCAACACACTAATAAAAAAAATGCATCAGTTGAGTTAAAAAATCAAACTCTAAAGAAGCAGTCTGATAATAAAGTGGAGACTAAAGTGACAAAACCTAATATAAGCAAATACTTTAACAAAAAAACTGAAAAGATAAGTTCTGCAAGCTCTACAAAGAAAAATTTTTCAGCCAAAGATGAAGAACAATTTAATAATATTCTGACTTCAACAGAAAAAAATAGCAACAGAAAAAAATATCATCAAAAATTGAAAACTGATCTAAATACAGAAATAAATGAGTATTCAGAAAATGATTCAATAAAGTTTGCAAATCTCATTGCCTCTGGAGAGCAGTTAATTAAAAACAAAGGCAAAACTAGCTATCGAAATAATAATGAAGCTTATACGAACTCTGATGAGGAACTATTTAATAAACACCTGTCATCGACCCAGGATAAAACCAAGAAACAAAACGTTGAGGGACAAAAAGAAGAGAATTTATCAGATCAAAAAATTAATACGTCTGAATCTAAAACTTTTGAATATAACGAGAAAGATGTAGCACAGTTCGAAAAACTCATGTCAAAAAAATGAATGAGAAATCGTAATGAAAAATTAGTCTTAAATATCAACCAAAACAATGGAATTAATTGAAAAACAAAAATCAAATTCAAGCCCAAGTACCTATCTCATAGTTCCGATAGTTATTTTCTTTTTGCTTTTGATATTTGCCACACTCAGAGGACCATACTTGGTCTCAAGTACTGGTTTCGGGGGGCTCATTATCGTAGTAACTCCTCTAATTTTAGCTACTTATGCATTAACTATAATCGTAATGGCTGGGCGTGCCAGTGTCGATTTATCAATTGGCCCATTACTTAGTTTTATTAATGTTGGAATGATTCAGTTGATAGGCTTAGGTTTCATGGATTCTCCAATTGCTCTTTTCTTATATGCAATTGGTGTTGGAGTTGCCTATCAAGTATTAATGGCTCTGATTATTGTTTTTGTTAGAGTGCAACCCATTATTGTTTCATTGAGTGGTTATCTATCTTTGGTTGGTTTAAATCTTATTATAATGCCTCGTCCTAGTGGACTAGCACCAGACTGGATGTATGATTGGGGCGCAGGTATTAATATTGTTTCACCCGTTTTAATCATATTAATTATAGCAACAGCAGCATGGTATTTGCTTGCTCAAACTGCTTTTTGGGGTAATTTAAAAATGATGGGGTCAGATGAGCGAGCTGCCTATACAAGTGGTGTTAATGTTAACCTGGTTCGAATTGTAGCTCATGCAATTGGTGGAGTTTATGCCGGACTTGCAGCTATAACTTTCACTTCATTAATTAGTTCTGGTGATCCTTCACAAGGTACGACCTACACTCTAATGGCTGTTACAGCCCTTGTACTGGGAGGTGCAAGTTTAGCTGGTGGTCGGGGTAGCGCCTTTGGAGCATTACTTGGCTCACTTAATATTTTCTTAATTACCTATGCACTCTCAACGTTTAACTTTGGCAAGATGCAAGCCTTTGTAACTGATATGTCATATGGACTTATGTTAGTTGTTTCACTTTTAATTAGTCTTGCCATACCATTACTCCAAAAACGTGCTCGAGGGTTATCTCCCGGATTGGTATTCTTAGTTCTTGGAATAATTACAGCTGGGGTAATGGTTCATGCATCAATGGACCAGTCAATGGGTGTTAAAAGATTTGCAGCAGCTAAAGCTTCAACTGGGTCAGATGATGTACTTTCAGCAGGCACAATTATTTTATTTTTAGTTGTTGGAATAGCAGTTATCTCTTATATTGTAAGAACATTATTCAAATATATTAGTGCGCCGATGGTTGGGTTTGTTATTGTATTAATAGTAACTACTTTAGGTTTGATTTTTAATCCAGAAGCTCCAACTGATTCAGCTTTAATATCATCAAATATAAAAACTATTGGAGCAGATTATTACTCTATGAGTGTATTTGGTTTAGAGTCAATTTCTCAATCACAATACTTTTCTTTTAATGCTCTTACTAACTCGACCTATACAATAATTGGAATTATTGGTGTAGTTTTATTAACATCACTAATTATCCTTATTATGCTTCCTGAAACTAAGGTTCAGACTAAAAGAACTTCAACAATTTTATTTATTTGCACAATACCGATTATTGCAGTTGGTGGGTTGTTCTTTGAGAACGCAAATCAAGGCTATTTAGCTAGCAATTTTTCTGGTGAAACTTACGCTATTCTTTTAGTTGCTGCACTACTATTTATTATTACTATTCCGATGGTAAAAAACAAATTCAACAACATTAACAATTTGTTTATAGGGGCTATATCTATATTAGCTTTAATTGTTATGTATTTCTTTGCAACTGATAGCACTCCTATGCATGAGGTTGCAAACGGTAGCATTGTAGTTGCAGGCAAGGTACTAAATGCTCAGCTTCCTATTATCCCAACAGGAATAGAGCCTATAGCAGCCAAGATTATCGAATACAGTGCTCCAATGAGAGTCATGAATGAATCTAAAGGACTAAATATTGTTTCGGAGATTGCCTATTGCGCTTTCATGGTCGTTTTACTTCATATATTTTTACGTCTTGCAATGGGTGAAACTAGCTTTAAAAGCTTTTGGAAATACTGGTATATACCAACCTTTGCTGTAATAGCTTGGGGTGGTCTGTTTTATTCAATAGGGGTGCCATTATGGCAAATCATTGCTGTCATTGCTATTGCAATTATTTCTGCACCAAATGTGATGCACATAATTAGCACCTACATAATAGGTGAGCACAGAGATGATGCTATTAAAAAATGGGAAGGATAAATAATGGGTATGCTAATCATCAAGAGGCATGAAAGTGGAAAATAGAAGAATGGGAAAAGCTGCTTTCTCTTTTTATAAGTGGCTTGGATTCATTATTGCTGTTATTATTTCAGGCATTAGTGCTGTGCTTGGTTATATTGATAATACTCCTTCTCAATTAATCATCCTTTATACAGTTGCAATTTTTGGCTCTATCCTCTGGGGATGGTACCACCTCTCAGTCAGATGGCAATTCAAAGAAGATCAGGATGAAAAAAGTACTTTGTCCACTGAAGATTCAACTGAAGAAATATTAGATGATAGTGAACATCATGAAAGCTATATTAGTTATCTGATTAAAAGTAATAAGTTTGCAATTATTGGAATTTTAGCAATGATTATTGCTTTTGTTGCACTAGCATTTGCAATGGATAATTTTTTTGAGTGGAAAAATGTTCTTACACTCGTTGTATTTTTCTTAACATTACTAGTCCTGATTATCACAAACTCTGTTGCCAAAAATAATAAGAGTGCAATGATGGGTTTAGCTGTTCTGATTGGACTTTTTATTATGGGTTCATTGATTGTTGATGGATTTATCTCAACTTTAAATCTTAAATCAATGCTACTTTTTGCATCATTCCTTGGACTGGCATGCATTGGCCAAACCCTTGTGGTTCTTCTAGGGGGTTTAGACTTATCAGTAAGTTTTGTGATAGGTGCTGCAAATATTGGCTTAATGTACTTAATCAATCTTGGCCTTCCTCCATGGATTTGTATTATCGCTGTATTAATGGTTGGAATTGGTGTAGGACTTATCAATGGCTTGTTAAGTTTTCGACTTCAAGGGCAAGCCTTAATATTAACTCTGGGTGTTGGTTTCGTTGTTACTGGTTTGGTTCAAGCCTTAACAACTATTGGCTCTGACTTTGGTGGAAGCGTTTTTGGAGTTGTTCCTAAATGGTTATCCAATATTGCAGCTGCAAATGGAACTTTTTTGGGCATTAGTATCCCTCCAGTTGTGATTATCTGGGTTGTTCTTTCAATACTATTAATAGTTGCTCTGAAAAATACAACTTGGGGGAGAAATTTGTATGCTGTAGGTGGAAATCGCACTTCAGCTGCACGTTTATCAATCTCTGAACGTACCTACTGGGTAGGGGTATTTACAATTGGTGGCTTTATTTCAGCATTAACAGGGATTCTTCTTCTTGGATGGAGTGGCGGTGGTTTTGTTGGCGTTGGAGGCCCTTACCTATTTCAAACAATAGCAGCTGTTGTTGTTGGAGGAACTTCATTATTAGGTGGAAAAGGTGGATATGGTTTCACAGTTATAGGTGTTTTAGTTCTTCAGGTACTTTCTTCTTTCCTTGTTGGTATTGGGTTGAGTTATGAAGGACAACAATTTGTATTTGGACTACTTATTCTTCCAATGGTCGCTTTATATGCAAGATCCCCTCATATAAGAACACAAATATAGAGGAAATTTCTATCTAAAGGAGAATGGAGATGTCATCAAAAAACTATTTAAGAAGGAAGAAAAATGACTGAAGTAGTTAATTGGATATTTATTTTTCTTGGACTATACTGGGCTTTTTGTTTATTTTGGGGTGTCCGTGCAGGCAAACAAATAGTAACAACTGATGATTTTTTTCTGTCTAACAGAAATATATCTCCATGGGTTTTTGCACTTGCTGCAACAGCAATTTCTTTTTCTGGATGGATATTTATTGCCCACCCGGGGCTAGTGTTTAGAGATGGCTTTCAATTTGCAAATACTTCATTTATTGCTATTACAGTAGCAATTTCTGGAGTTGTTTTACTTAAAAGACAATGGATGTTAGGAAAACGTTTTGGGTATACCACTTCAGGAGAAATGCTTTCAGCCTACTATAAAAGTGATGGTTTAAGAATTATCTCAGTTGGAATTGCTCTTCTATTCGGAATACCTTTTGTAGCAATGTTATTTGGTGCCTCAGGTTTTCTAATTAGTGAATTAACAAATGGAATGTTATCAAGAAATTTTGCCATGTGGGTTTTATCAGGCTTTGTACTTTTATATTCAATTATGGGTGGAATGCAAGCCATTTTAAAAATTGCAGTGGTACAGTTTGTTTTGTTTGTTTTAGGAATGGTATTGCTAGGCTTATTTGCTTTAGAGCTAGTTGGCAATTTTGATCAACTGAACCAAGGGCTTGCAAGTATTTCAAAGGATGTTTCAAGTCACTTAGGAGAAACCAAAGGGATGGGAGGGGGTAACTTCCCAGGATACTTTGCAATTCCTGGTGTCATTCAGTTTACTGATGGTATAGGTATTGAAATACCAAAAGGCGGGCCATGGACATCAATAATGATATTAACCTTTGTACTTTCAGTTATGGGTATCCAGTCTTCACCTGCATTTACTATGCTTGGGTTTACGAGTCGATCCCCTAAAGGTTTTGCCATTCATCAAATTTGGGGGGCTGCTGCAGTTGTAGGATTTATTTTGTTTATATTCTCAATTCTAATAGGTGTAAGCGCAAATCTTCTGGGTGCAAATGCTGCTGTTAACGAAGCTGGTCTTGCAATTGCAAATTACCTACCTGAAATTTCAAAAGAACAGCATACTGAATTAGTAATTCAATTTATTAAACTTTTAGGAAATAGTTCGCCCTGGTTAGTTGGTTTTCTTGCTGTCTGTGCAATTGCTTCTCTTCAAGCAACAGCTACTTCATTCATGTCAACTACTGGCAATATTTTATCGCGAGATATTTATGTTCACTACTTTGACAAAAACTCCAATCAAAAAAAACAGTTAGGAGCAGCAAGATTGTTTACAGGTTTAGTTTTCTTAAGTGGAATGTTATTAGCTTCTTTCTCAATGGAGGCGACACTCCTCCTTGGTAGTTTGGCTATAGCATGCTCATTCCAACTATGGCCATCACTGCTTGGAGCTACATGGTTGCCATGGATTACTCGGGGTGGAGCTTCAGCTGGACTGGGTATTGGCCTTATAGCGGTTATATTGACAGAACCAATTGGACAAAAACTAACAGGGGGTTCATTACCTTGGGGAGTTTGGCCGTGGAATGTACATTCAGCAGTATGGGGAATGTTTTTTAATATTGTAATTTGTTTAATTGTTTCATTTATGACTTCAAATGATCCTGAAAAAAACCATAGACAGACTTTCCATAACTTTTTTCAAAAACATAGCGAAATTAAATCAAGTGACCGTTGGTCAAAACCTATTGGCGCTCTTATATTAATGATTTGGATGTTTTTTGCTATTGGACCAGGATCTGTATTTGGAAATATGGCTTTTGGTGAGCCCAATATTGGCTTTGATAAGTGGATCTTAGGGATGCCATCTATTTGGGCATGGCAAATAATTTGGTGGGCATTAGGAGTTGGAACAGTTTGGTTTCTAGCGAATAAATTAAGAATGTCTGTTGAACCAGAAATAGAAATAAAATCTATTACTTCAGATTAAACTAAAAAAAGCCTAATCATTGCAAATAAACTCTAACTAATACCATACTGAGACCTATAGCTCTCTATATCATTTAGGACCTTTGAGTCGTTGCTTGATCTCAGATAGTCTATGATGTGTGAAAGATTGATAATACTCAATACTGTCACTCCAAAAACCTGCTCAACCTCCTGGATAG
>ERZ802819.1520-NODE-1520-length-14167-cov-15.048_pt1 | contig 14167 bp, 14 predicted proteins | sample MGYA00345647_ERZ802819 | MGnify/ENA primary metagenome ERZ802819 (study PRJEB30503, sample SAMEA104212355) | marine metagenome | biome: Westerlies Biome; feature: [SRF] surface water layer (ENVO:00010504) within the epipelagic zone...; material: water... | reverse complement strand
GAACTTCGCTTTCAGTTTCTGCACTTTCCATGATTGCCAAAGTTGAGAGCATTGGAGTGATTGCAACCTTTACAATCTCTTTGAAGACTGGGCTTTCACGTTCCAAGTCTGCAATTGTTGGACTAAATGAGTAATACAATTCGTTAAATCCACTCATAAATGCAATTCCTGATTCTGTGTTCATTAATTGGTTGTCACGAAGTTCTCTGAGTTGTTGAACTTGAGGTGCAAGTTCAGAACCATAAGTTGCTGTAGCAATTAGACAACCGCCGCCTTCTTCAGTAGATGGAGTTGATGGTTGAGCAGCAGCTTCACCTACTAAGATATCAAACGTTACAGATTCTTTTGGAATTGGAGTGAATAAAATTCCTTCAGCATCTATCTGAATATTGTATAATCCGTCTTGTGGAAATTCAAATTTGAATCCGTTAATGATTCCTTCAGACGTATGAACTAAATTTGGAGTTTGAAATAATGTTTTACCAGATTCTGCAATTGTAATTCTATAATCTATGTGAACTTGAGTTTTTTGTGTCATTGGGTTAATGAATTCTATTGGTATTTTTGTCAATTGACCAGTTTTAACATCATCATAAGATATTTTGACATCTAATGTTCCTTGATCTGTTGGTAAAGTTTGAGATTCAGCAAATGCTGGTATTGTAAAAAGTGGAATTAATAATAAAACCAGTAAAAATTTCATAATCCAAGTTTTATTTTAACAAATAAAAATTATACTCAAATTTTCCCTCAAAAAATTTGCCACGCATAGAAATTCTGTACCATCTTTAAATATGGAATTGGTAGAATTTTTGTATTGCTTAAGCAAATTGGCTTGTTAATCATTGTAATTGGAATTTTTACAATTCCTACAATTATTCCTGATGGATTTGCTCATGGATTGGGTGGAGATCAAGCTCCTGCAATTAGTTTTGGAGATATGGAAGTAACTGTTAGAACGCAGTTAGATCCATCTGACATTACTGTTGGGGATATTGATTCAGCAAATATGCAAATACGTTTCTTTGATACATTAACTGACACAAATCTTGACAAAGTCACATACCGAGTGGAACTTTGGCAAAGTGGTGAACTTTTAGCTAGAAATCTCTTTTATGACAATGATGGAAGATTAGATGTAAAAATTAAACCAAAACTTGGTTGTGATGCTGATCCTATTGAAACATGCACAGTTTATGGAGGCTCAGAACACGTTAGTGCTCCTGGAGCATTATTTGTTCAAGGTGCAGAATGTACTGATGAAAATTTAGATTTTTGTGCTCGACCATCAATGACTGGTCCAATATTTGTTCAAGGTGGACTCTATAAAATTACTGTAGATATTGAAGCTGCGACAAGTCCAAGAATTGTTTTAGCCGAGAGATTAACTTATGAAACTTTTGTTAGTATCGCACAAGAACAAGATTTCTTTTTGAAAACAGCAAATGCTGAAGAAATACCTGTTGTTATCAAAACCTATTACGACGAAGTAGATAATTTTAGATTTGACACATCTGATAATTCAATTTCATTTGACATGCCATTTGATTGGAGTCCAGACTATGTTGATTTAGTTCAAGTTGTACATGAAGAAATTCGTGTTCCAAAAACATTTGCTCCATATAGCGAAGGAAAACAATTCAAAGGATATGTTAATGGTATTGAAATTGATCAAAGAGCACTACTAAACGATCCATATACTTCTGATGAGACTAGTATTGTTCATTTCTTAATTTCAAAAAATGAGTTAGTAAAAATCAATGATGCATTAGGTTCAGACAATTATGATAATAAAAAAATGGACTTTAGATTAGTTCCACTAGATGAAGTTGAAAGAAGTTCAACTGAATTTTATCTTGTAGATACTAAAAATTATGAAAAAACTCCTACAACTGTAAATATTTCATGGGATGGAAAATATGGTGCAAACCAAGAAGTTCCTTTTGAATTCACTTTCTTTAATGATAATGGGGACCTCATTAAGGATGTAAGATATACCTATGTTGCACTAGATGAGTTTGAAAATGAAATAGCTCGTTATGATGGAGATGACCCAGAAAATCCAGGTATTTTATCAACTGAAGGAATTGACATTCAGAATATTTACATTCCAACTGACGGTCCAGTCAGATTTGATATTCTAGTTTATGGCACTGGATTGAATTATGATCCAACATACGCTGGAATTGGTTCGTCAATAATTGAACTTGGTCCTGGATTCTCACCAACAACATCTATTATAGAAACTCCAGAAATTTTAGAAACTCCAACAATACCATCCTGGATTAAAAACAATGCAGGCTGGTGGGCAGATGGAACAATTGATGATAATGCTTTCATTCAAGGAATTCAATTTTTAGTTAAAGAAGGAATTTTGAGGGTTCAATAATAGATTTTTAAATAAAATTTGAGAGAGATAAACATGAAAGACATCAATGACATAATGCCAAAAGTACCAAATATGAGATGGGGAGCTTTAATGAACAAGCCTCCAACCAACAAAAAATTTGAGGAAATGAATAAAATTTTCCCAGATAATGGTAAATGGCATACTGTATTTGAAGAAAATAATTCAATTACAATTGATGGAAAAGAAATTCTAAAGAAAGATCCAAACAAGTGGACATAGATTGAAAAATTTATTATTAATTTTATTTTTAATATTTTCTTCTGGATTAGTAATTACTTCTTATGATGCATATGGTCATGGAGTAGGAAGTGAAATATTCCCACCAGTTGAATTAAATGGTAAACTTGTAAGTGTAGAAGTTACATCTTCAACGAAAGATGATCTCACAAATGATGATCAACAAATCTCAATCTCTTTAATTGATTTTGATTCTAAAATTACATTACGTGATGTAACATTTCTAGTTAAATCAGAACGTGGTGAACAATTTCTTTTTGAAAAAGAATTCAAAGCTGATAATGGATTTTTAGTTTTTAATTTTGTTTCTGAAGATATTGATTCAATTATTATTGATGAAAAAGATAGTGGTGAGGATTTTTTTGCTTCTTTATTGGGACTTCAAAGTAGGCTAATTGACGTTAAAGGACCAAAACTTAGTGAAGGTGGATTATACAAATTGGATATTAGTATACTTACGGCTAATGGATATTCCCAAAAACTAGAAACCCCTCTTGTTTTTAATGCAGGGATTTCAATTGCACAAACTACTACTCATGAATTTATTGATCCAGATTTTGGAAATCAAAATATTCAAGTAGTCACATATTATGATGAAATTTCTAATTTTCAATATGACCCAAAATTAAAAAAAATTAGTTATTCAATGCCTTTTGAATGGTCATTAAAAAATATTAATCAAACATCAGTTGTTCATGAAGAAATTATAATTCCAAAAGAATTTGGGGCATTACTTTTATCTGGATTTTCAATGTCTGTAAATGACATAAAGTTATCAGATGATATTGTAAATGTTGATGATTTTTTTACTGAAGGTCGTGTTGTTCATTTTATAATATATCAAAAAGAATTGTTAAACATTTTTGAAAATGACTCAAATCTAAATGGAATGAATTTTGAAATTACTCCAGATCGTGATTATACTCATATTAGTTCAGTTACAGATAACGGACAATTTAGAATTCTTGTTTCTTGGGAACCTGAATACCTTGAATCCAATTCAAATGCTAAAATTATTTTTGATATAACTGATATTTTCTTGAAAAACAAACCTGTATCAACTAATTATGAATTTTCTATTACTCAAAATGATCAAATAATTTTTGAACAAAATGGAGTTAGCACTGAATCAAAGACCGAACACAACGTAGTAGATTTTTTTATTCCTGAGAATGTATCTGGAATTGTTAATCTTAATTTTAATAATTTAGGTGATAATGAATTTGCAACAACTAGTATTCCTATTGCAATTCATGAAACAAAAAATGTAAATTCTAATTTGATACCTGAATGGATTAAAAATGATGTCCAGTTATGGTCTGAAGGAAAAATTAGTGATGATAAATTTATTGAAGTAATTAATTATTTAATTGAAAATGAAATAATATCAATTGATGAAAATTTCTCTGAAATTTTAGAATTAAAGAAAATACCTTCTTGGATACAAATAATTGCTAGTTGGTGGATTGATCAACAAATAGATGATGAATCATTTTTTGAAATTCTTGAATTTTTAACTCAAAAGCAAATTATTCCAATTTAATCATAATTTATTCGAAGTTTGAACCAGTTGTGTTTAAATTTAGATAATTCAATAATGTGATCACTTTGTTTAAGCCTGAAAATATAATTGAAAGAAAATCTACCTTGTTTTCTGTTGTAGTTACTGGTGTAATTGCAATTTTGGCTTTACCAATAATTGTTCCTCATATATTACACGGATACCATTTAGCACACATATTTTTGCATATTGGTGGAATTACACTTGCGGTGTTTATTTCCACACTTGCTTTGGCTGCATATTTTAGATTAAGAACAAAACGCCTTTTGCTTAGTGCAATTGCATTTTGTACTTTCATAGGTGCAGAATCTGTCTTACTTGTTGATAGTACTTGGCCAACTTTGTATGATCTTGGAATATTACCGTTAAATGAAGTAGGTCACTTGTTGACTTTTATTACATTAGGATTACTGGCTTTAGGAGTCTTTAGAAATGATTGATAGATCTCAAAAATTACAGGAACTAATTGATGATAATCCTGGAATCCAATTTCGTGAAATTATGCGTTCATCTGGATTAAAAAATGGTGTTTTATCTCATTATCTAAAAAAACTAGAAGATGGTGGCCTCGTCAAAGTAATGCGTGGTCCAAGACAAGTTAGATTTTACTCTCCAAATATCACTGAAGAAGAATCAATTGTTATCAAAGCACTAAGAAAAGAAACTCCACGAGATTTGTTACTTGCTTTAATTAAAGATGATGGATTAGAATTTACAGAATTAGTACAGGAAGTTAAAAAATCCCCTTCAACTGTTTCATTATATCTTTCACAAATTGTTGCTGATGAATTAGTTGAAATCAAAATAGTAGATTTGAAAAAAAGATATCATATTAAAGTAAGAGAGCTTGTAGACAAATTAGTTGAAGAGCATAGACCAGGTTCACTTGAAAAATCTACATCCGGATTTGAAGACATCATCAATTCCTTTTAGAATTTTAAAATCAAAATATTTGTTATTAGCACTAGGCTTGTTTGTATGTCTAAGTGTTACACCTCAATCTTCTTTTGGCGAAGTCTTTATTCCGAGCCATGAATATATTTCATATTTTGATTCCAATGGAATCTATACAGTAGTTGGAAATGTAAAAAATGATCTTGATTATGCAATAATTCCAACAATAACTGTTTCAGTAGAAAACAATTCTCAAATATTTTCTAAAACCATTGAACACGTACCATTATCTTCTGGAAATGAAATTCCTTTTAAAATTAAATTTTTTGAACAATTAGAAAATCCTATTTTACTTCCAGCAGAATTATCTTTTGAAAAAACTATACAAGAAGAACTTCCTATTGCAATACTTTATGATGAAACTTTGATTACATATGATGATGGTCATTTAACTGGTAGAATCCAAAATAATGGTGATACAACTATTTACAATCCTAAAGTTTTTGCAGTTATTCATGGTTATGAAAAAGTTTTAGATGTTGGACAAAATATGGATATAATTGAAAAAATAGAACCTGGAGAAATTGTAAATTTCTCAATGTATCCAGATCCTTCTATTACTGATGATGTGTATTACTACAGTTGTTTTGGAACGATGGATACTACAGTAGTTCCTGGTACTGCAAAAAAAGCTGGTGGCGATTTTGATTTTAGATATGATTCTCCAGGAACATATTACCACAATCCAGTATTTGATGACACCGAATCAAAAATGAGTATAATTGGTTACAATAGTTTCCCACTAGAAGGATATGCAAATTTTGAATTTCTCCCAATTTCTGGAAATGAAAAATTTTCTGTTACATTAGATGGTGAGCCTGTTAAATTCCTTCAAAGTATGGATGAAATGGGTTCTTGGCATGTTGTTTTCAATATAGATCCTTTAACTCAAGGTACATGGGAAATCTCAGGTTTTGATAAAGGATTACCACCTGATATGCCTAAAGTACCAATGTGGGTAAAACAAAATGGCGGTTGGTGGTCCAATGATGAAATTGTAGATTCAGAATTTCTTGAAGGAATAAAATTTTTAATTGAAAAACAAATAATTGAAGTTCCAACATTAGAACCATCTACACAAAGTGATTGGAAAATTCCAACATGGACCAAAACTATTGTTGGTTGGTGGAACGAAGAACAACTATCTGATGATGAATTCCTAATTATTGTTAAAAATCTCATTGAAAGAGAAATTATTGTTGTATAGTCATTTTATTATTTGAATAATGTTATTATACAAATTTTAATCAATTAGATCATCATGTTACTACCAATACGAGATGAAAATCCACATCCTCCTGGATTCAAACCTAAAGTAACTATTGGATTAATTATTGTAAATGTAATTGTATTTTTCTTAGAAGTAATTTACACAGGACAATTTTTTGATTTTACAAATCAAAATGCATTTGTAATGTTTTACAATTGGGGTGCAGTTCCAGGTTGTATAACCGGTGCATTTAATGGAGTAGACATGGGTGGTACAATTCAAAGTTGTCCAGCTTTTCCTGAACTAACATTGTTAACATCTACATTCATGCATGGTGGTTTACTACATCTTGGTGGTAATTTACTGTTCTTGTGGATCTTTGGAGATAATATTGAATTAAAATTTGGAAAAATAAAATTTTTAGGAATTTATTTGATGTGGGGAGTTGTTGCAGGTTTGGTTCATATTTTTGGTGATGTCTCAAGTGCAACACCTGCAGTTGGTGCATCTGGCGCAATTTCTGGTGTTTTAGGTGCATACTTGATAATTTTCCCTAAAACTAGAATTCAGACATTTTTGATGCTGGGATTCTTTTGGAGAATGATGCATATTCAGGCACGTTGGTTTTTGCCATTTTGGTTAGTATTTCAGAATCTACTTCCATTCTTTATTGGTGGATTTGGTGTAGCAGGTGGGGGCGTAGCTTATCTTGCTCACATTGGTGGTTTTGCAATAGGACTAGCTACCGGATATTTGTACAAAAAAACACATAGATCAGATTTCACGTATGGAACAAGATATGGGTATGGATCGGACTTTCGATAACTATTGAAAGAATAAATTCTACAATGAATTAAAAATTTTCATGCCGTTGATAACAGTATCAATGTATCCTGGTAGAACTCAGGAACAAAAGGATGAATATGCAAAAGCAATTACAAAATCTGCTGTAGAAATTCTAAAAACAAAAGAAAGTCACGTTATTGTTGTTTTTGAGGATAATCCTAAAGAAAATTGGTTTTTAGCTGGAAACCAACTTTAATTTTCTTTTTTTCTAGCTCATGCGAGAAATATACCATAGCTCATCTTAGAGATGTACCAGATCCTATATTAAAAAAAACATGATCAAAAAATTACAATGGGATTCCTTAAAGCTAAATATTGTGTACCTTTCTTTATGCTAGTTTTATTGACTTCCGGTGTTCCACTTAATGCAAATAATGATGGAGATATTTTACCAACAGCAGATGCTGCAGTCCAAACAAAAGACAATGGAAATAAAATTTTCTTCTGTGAAAATAATCCTATTGATAAAAAAAAATATGATAGACCAAGTATGCAGCCACAAGATTACATGTCAAAATGTAAAGAAAGAACAGATGGCTATTCATGGGGAAGTAGAATTTACGTACTAATTTGGGCTCCAGGATTTAATACTGATGAGCATAAACTTGATGAATTAGGAACTGATTCTACCGCTGGACAAGGTTTAATCACACTTAATTCTAGAGATGGTTCAATTAGATCAGATGATAAAACTACATGTAATCCATTTATTGAAACAGGAAAAGATCATGGACTCTTTTATGGTTCAATCAAAATGCGTGGATTTTCTACAACAGTAAATGACGATGGTGTAAGGATGTATGGTGGTGATAGATGTGAAGGTAGTGGCAATTACAATGGTCAAGGTACACTTGATGATGGTGTTCTAGGAGTTAAAACAGGACAAGATGGTGCTATTACAATGAGCTTTGAATATGCTGAAAATAAATGGATGCATAAATCTGCAACTCATACTTGGAGAATTGCAGACTTTAATTTTGATAAAGAAGAATATACAATGGATGATACTGCAACAGTTACTATAAGAGACTTAGATGGTCTACGTTATCCATTTGATAAGAGAACTGGATATCAAATGCATATTTGGTCAGATACAGATCAAGGTGGAGTAGAAGTTGATGCATATTGGAAACCAAACTTTAGAGGAACACCTCAAATGCATGGTGATTATCCTGTAAAAGTTACATTCATAGATCCTGATAGACGTGAATCAACTGTTAGAGAATTATATTATTCGAGTGGTGGTTCTCAAGTAGAACTCAAAGTATCTCCTGGAGATAATATTTATGCAGAATACTATGACCGCACATTACCTAAACCATATTCTACTGAAGATAAATTAAAACTAAATGCAATTGCAACAATTACAGAAGGTCAAAACACTGGAGTAATAGTAGTAAATCCAGCCGTCACCCAAAATGATGATCTTCACGCAAAACAATTTGCATTTACAAAGTATACCAGTGGTGGAGAATACCTCGTATCTGTTTGGTGGGATAGCTGGGAATGGTGGACTAATCAACCAACTGCAAATTCTGACAATGCCATAAACATTTCAATTGTAGAGGGAATGACTGAAAAACCAGTTAGTGATATTTCTTACAATCTAAATGTCTTAACTGACGGTAATTCTGTTGTTGAAAAACAACATGACTATACTAGAACAGATGTAGTAGATTTCTCTATTGAAAATAATGGTTTGATTGAAATATTATTTTCAGACTTAGGTGAAGCAACTGAGCCATTGAAATTCAAATTTGTGGTAGATAGTGAATTGCAACCTAATGCACCTTTCACACAAATATCTGAATAAAATAATTTATTTTTAAATTAATTTTTACAAAATTTAATTTTCTTTTCTACTTTAATTTTTTTAATTGCACCAAGTGATTCTAAAACTTGTAATCTTTTTGATGCCATACTCTTTGAAATCTCACACTTTTTGGAAATTTCCTCAAGTGTTCTTTCTTCTAAACAAATTTTCATAATTATTTTTAAATTATAATTATTATTAATACATGATTTAATTTTTAAATTATTATCAATTCCATTTTTAAAATAATGAGTTTTAAATAATTTTTCAGAGAAAATCTTATTTTCTTTTACTAATGTTAGCAAATGGTATTTTACTGTAGATTGAGGTATTTCTAATCGGTGTGTAATCTGTGCTTGTGTGAGTCCTGGATTATCTTGAATATATTTTAAAATTATTTCTTGATTTTCCAATACTGATATTTGGTTATTTTAATAAAATGTACATTGGTACATCTCATGAATAAACCAGATTCTTTAATATCTAAATTATAATAAAAATTTCATGAATAAGGCAATAGTACTTGTAGCCGTAGCAATTGTTGCAGCAGCAGGGATCTCAGCTTTTGCTTTAATGTCCTCAGATTCTGGTGAAGTTACGACTATTCAAGAACCAATAACTGAAAAACCAGCAATTGTTGAAGAGGAAGTTTCAGTTTTAGATACTAATAATTCATTTTCAGCCCCTACCTTAATTGCTCAAAGCATGAAAGCAGCACAACCAGCACCAAATGTAACAATTGGTGATGATGGTAAAATCTACGTACTTTACCAAGATACAGTTGACGAAAAAACTAACATTTTCTTAAAAACATCTACTGATAACGGACAAACATTTTCCGAACCAGTTAGAGTTAATTTACTTGATGGCAATGTTGCTTTAGATGGACGTGTAGCACCAACAATCCAACTTGGTGATAACGGTGAAGTTTATGTTGCATGGGCCAATTCACGACATGAACCAAATATGTGGATGGGTAATTACAGACAATTAATTTTTACATCATCACTTGATGATGGAAAAACATTTGAACCATCTATCACAATTGGAGCCGATGAATTACATTCAGGAAAATACTTCCAACACATGTCTATTGATGAACAAGGTGGAATTCACATGGCATGGTTAGATGGTCCAACTAAAATGAATGCAACTGGCTACATGGAAAAAGACAAGTCTCGTGATAGAGGAGTTAGGTATACACAATCATTAGACGGTGGTGTAACATTTGATACTACTAAATTAATTGATGCTAACGCATGTCCTTGTTGTAACGTACAAACTGCAGCAGACGGCGAAGGCAGTGTTTACGTCTCTTGGCGTAAAGTCTTTGGATCTGGTGACACCCAAGTAAGAGACATGGTAGTTGCAGCATCAACTGATGGTGGCAAGACATTTGGAGCCCCAGTTAAAATTTACGATGATGGTTTCCAGTTTAAGGGATGTGTTCACGTTGGAGCACCAATGGCAATTGATTCAGCAGGAACTTTGCATGTTGCATGGTATACAGGTGCAACTGACCGTCAAGGCATGTATTATGCATCTTCAACTGATAACGGACAAAGTTTCAGTGAACCAATGCCAATCTTAACTGGTGATTGGGTTCCTCCACAAAGAATTTTCATTACAATTGACAATGATGATAAAGTTTGGTTAACATGGGAAGATGCAACTGGACTCTCTACTAATGAGAAATCTTGGAGATATGGTGACACACAAGCATTGATTTTCACTGCTCAAGTCATCGATGGTGAACTAATCAGAGCAGACAACCCAATTAATGAAAATGATGCTAAATCCCTTACTAACATAGACTCTGATAACGGATTGGTATCAATTGTTTGGACTGAAACTGATAACTCTGTTAAAATTACAACAGCTGAAAATTAGTTTTGAACTAATATGAAAACATCAAAAAAAATTCCTAGTATACTAATTTTATTTTCAGGTATTTTCTTATTTGCATTTTCATTTTCTGACGCTCAATTAATGCCAGTTGATGCACAAGAATTCCGACAAGCTCCAGATTACAAAGCTATTGCATTGGATGGAACTCCTGTTTCTATTACTGATTATCAAGGTAAAACAATTCTTGTAAATTTGTGGGCTACATGGTGTGAACCATGTAGAGAAGAAATGCCTGCATTGGGAGAATTACATGGTATGTTTCCTCGTTCTGACTTTGAAATAATTGGTGTAAGTATTGATGATCCTGGTTTTGAACAAGTAATAGTTCAAACAATGGCTGAGGATAATCTAACTTATCCTGTTTGGTTAGATCCTGAAAATAGATTTCAATTTGCGTTTAGAACAATTGGAGTTCCTGAAACATTTCTAATTGATGCAGATGGACAAATAATTCATCAATGGAAAGGAGCATTTGATCCTGTTTCTGAGGATACAATTAATTTAGTGGAATCAACAATTCAAGGAACAAGTTATCAATCTTCTGAACCAACAATTCTAACTGATGGACTCATTGCAGGATTTGTAATTGCATTTAGCGCAGGAGTATTGAGTTTTCTTTCTCCATGTGTTTTACCCTTAATTCCAGTTTATGCATCATTGATTACTGGAATGAGTGCAAAAGAATTATCCCAAGAGACTTCTCAAGTTACTAGAAGTAAATTAAGATTAACTGCAACTGTTAAGGGAATAATGTTTGTTATTGGATTTTCAATAATTTTCATGTTATTGGGAACAACTGTATCTTTTATGGGGAATCTATTTTTTGATTCAATTCAATGGATTGAAAGAATTGGTGGTGTAGTTCTAATTGTATTGGGATTGCATATGATTGGACTTTTCAAAATTCCGAAATTAGAAAAACAAATGAGATTTGATATGGGTAAAAGAAATTCTGGAAAATTTGGCCCTCTTGTTGTAGGAATGGCATTTGGTGCAGGCTGGACTCCTTGTATTGGACCAATTTTGGCAGGTATTTTGACAATAGCAGCATCTAGCTCATCAGTTGTTACTGGTGCTAGTTTACTTGGAGTTTACTCATTAGGATTAGCAATTCCATTTTTAATTTCTGCAATTGCAATTGATAGGTTCCTAGTATTTTTCACAAAGATTAAATCAAAAATGGTATGGATTGAAAAGATTTCAGGTGGTTTGTTTGTAATATTTGGTATTGTACTGCTAACTGGATCATTAGTATATCTAAATAATTTCATTAAAATGTAATTTTTCTAAAATTTAAAATAAAAAAAACTGACCTAAGTCAGTTGACAAGCACATAAACAGTAAATCTATTTTGATATTTTTCTATAAAAATAAAATGATGCAATCGGTAAATGTACCATCAATTGATCGCATTTTTTATTACATATTCAAGAATTTGTTTATACTTTTATTCTCAATAAAATATTTCATTTTATGAAAGTTGCACTAGTTCAATTCAAAGCATCAGTTAACAAAGAAGAAAATCTAAAAAAAATTATTTCTTACATTTCAAAAGCATCTTCTAAAAAGGCACTACTTTGTGCATTTCCTGAATTTATGATGTTTTATACAAAATCATCCCAAACATCAAAAGAATTAGCAAGTTTATCTGAAACAATCAATGGAAATTTTATTTCTTCTATATCAAAAGCAGCTAAGGAAAATCGTATTCAGGTAGTCGGTTCATTTTATGAAAAAAGTAAAAAAAATAATCGTGTTTATGATACTTCATTTGTGATTGATAATTCTGGTAAAGTTATCTCTACTTATCGTAAAATTCATCTTTATGATGCATTGGGATTCAAGGAATCTGATAAAATGATACCAGGCTCAAAAATTACTAAGCCCATAGGCACATCAATAGGGAAAATTGGTATGATGATTTGTTATGACTTAAGATTTCCAGAAATGTCGAGAGCTCTTGCTCTTGCAGGTAGTGAAGTTTTGATTGTACCGTCTGCATGGGTAAAAGGTCCAATGAAAGAAGAACATTGGATTACAATTAACAAGACAAGAGCAATTGAAAATGGATGTTATGTAATTGCACCTGATCAAGTTGGAAATATTTACTGTGGAAGAAGTTTGGTTGTTGATCCATATGGAAAAGTTTTAGTTGATATGAAAAAGAAGCAAGGAATTAGTTTTTTTGATATAGATTTAAAGAAAGTGAAAGAAATACGTAAGGTTTTACCGTTATTAAAAAATAGAAGGGCCGATACTTATTCTACTTTGAAGGTTTAGTAATTCTACTTTTACAATTAAAATTTGCACATTGATGAGTCCATTTTTGATTTCTTGAATAACGAAAAATTATGATTGGCCATTTACATATGTCACAGGGTTTTTTTGTTGCTCTCATTCTTGCTTTTTGTAATAGCGGTGATGATGCTTTACATCCATCATAAAAATTAGAACAACCCATGAAACGTTTTTTTGTAGTTCTTGATCTAATGACCATTAACTCTCCTACTTTACACTCTGGACATTGAACTAATCCTTTTTTTGGAGAATTTGTTCCAAGAAGAAAGTATTTTTTTTCTTTTGAGGACCATGATAGAAATCCATTATTGTCTAAATATTGAGCGATCTCTTTTTTGAAAACCTCTGTTGTTGACTTTGTAATTTTTATTATATGTCTGGCAGTAATTTTCTTAATTTGAACTGTCTTTAGCTTACTTTTTCTTCTTGGCATTTTATGATATTGAATTTACTAAAACGATTTTTATAGGGACTTTGGTCAGTGTGTTTTGTGGAAAAGGTTTGTGTTCTTGGCGCTGGAAGCACCAAATATGGAAAATTAGCTGATAGTATTGCAGATATTACTACTCAGGCATCAGTTGCAGCCATAGAAAGTGCAGGAATTGACCCTAAAGAAATAGGTGCTTCTTACATTTCTAACGTTTTTGGAATTGCAGATAAACAGGTACACATTGGTCCTGTTTTAATGAGTAGATTAGGAATTCCAGATAAACCATCATTAACTATTGAATCAGCTTGTGGAAGTGGTTCTGTATCATTTAGAGAAGCCTATGCAAATATTGCAGCAGGATTTTATGATTGTCTAATTGCAACTGGTGTTGAAAAAGTAACTCACACTGGAACTGAATGGACAACAACTTACTTTGCATATTGTTCTGATTTCTTTTATGAAGGTCAAGCCGGTGCATCATTCCCAGGATTGTTTGCATC
>ERZ802819.1512-NODE-1512-length-14198-cov-59.2376_pt1 | contig 14198 bp, 11 predicted proteins | sample MGYA00345647_ERZ802819 | MGnify/ENA primary metagenome ERZ802819 (study PRJEB30503, sample SAMEA104212355) | marine metagenome | biome: Westerlies Biome; feature: [SRF] surface water layer (ENVO:00010504) within the epipelagic zone...; material: water... | reverse complement strand
TGGGCCCAGCTGCCTTGAAACGGCATCAGCGCCAATCGCATCCGCTGCTGGCCCTGATCCGCCGATGGATCCGGCCAGGTGGCACCACGCAGCAGCGAAACACCCAATCGATCCGTGGCCCCATCCACCCCCTGCGGACCATCCAAGAGAACCGCAATGCCGCCGCCGGGAGCCTTGGACTGAGAGGCCAGCCAAGAGATCACTGGTACTTCCCATCGCTCTTGTTCACGAGGGGTCTGGGGATGCGCCGGCCGTTCGATCACCCCGCCACTGGTGTCTGCCGCAAGACGCACCGCCGCTGATGCGAGGGGGATGTCCAACCGCAGCAGCTCATGGCGCTGACACCAGTCCACAGACACGATCAGCTCCAACCAGGGGCAATCCGCTTTGAGGCGCAGATCCAGGCGCATCCGGCTGGCACCCACCCGATAGGTCACCACCAGCTGGGCCACCAGTGGACCGGACTCGAGCAGCTGAACCGATCCGACGGGCTCCAGCTCCAGCGGATGCCTCCGGTACTCCGCAGCGATGTCCCAGGCATCCCAGAACTCACCCCGGTCCCGATAACGGCAGGGGCGCAATGGTGCCGAAAGCTGATCAACCCCCTGAGCATCCCGCAGCTGCATCAGCCCTACTGGGGAGCACTCAAACTCCACTAAGCCATTGCTGACACGCCAGATCTCTGGCGACACCCGCACCACGCTGACCGGATGTCTGGGCGCGATCTCCCCGCTGTCCACAGGACCATCGCTCAGCGCCACAGAACAGATCCCGCGCTGCTCGGGCAGCTGCACCCACGTGCCGCCCTGCACGCTGGGCTGCTGTGGCAGCGCCGCAGCATCGGCATTCCAGGCCCCATGCGGCAACTTCAGCAGTGGAGACCAGCGGGCCAGTGGCTGCCAGCCCATCCACAGCCAAGTGCTGCTGGCACCAGATCCAGAGTCAACACCCAGCAACTGACGCAGGCCCTGATCACGCTGATGCCGGGCCTGACGGCGGGCCCGGCGCCAGATCGGCTCCGCCTGGTCAAACACCTCTGGAATGGAGGTTCCAGGAAGGATGTCGTGGAATTGCTGAAACAGCAGTGGACGCCAATCGCAGCCAACGGACAGGCGACCTGCGAAAGCAAGAAGCGCAGCCACTGTGTCGCTCTCCCGCAGCAGACGCTCCAGGCTGCGGTTGTGACGTTTCTGATCCGGACGGCTGGTGGCACAGCCGCGATGCAGCTCGAGGTACAGCTCATCCCGCCAGACCGGCAACTGCCCTGCCATGGGCTCAAGCCTGTCGAGGTACTGGCGGAGTGACCCCGCCTGCCGGGGCAGCGCCGAGGGTTCCGGATCCCAGAGCTGCATCTGCTCCAGCATCTCCTCGGTGGGCCCGCCACCGTGGTCGCCGACCCCAGGGATCCAGAGCAACTCCGAAACACCGCTGCATTGCTGCCATTGGCGCTGCTCCTTGAGGATGTCCAGTGGATCCCCACGCCGTCCGATCGGGGGGAGCATCAGGCTCATCACGTCCCCCCCACCGCGGCTGCGCCACCGGAACAAACGATGGGGGAATGGATTGCTGGCATTCCAAGCCAACTTGTGGGTGCAGAACCAGCGCACACCTGTGGCCTGCGCGACGGCAGGGAGACCAGCTGCAAACCCGAAGCTGTCCGGCAGCCAGGCCAGGTGATGGCGCCATTCCGGAAATGTTTCGCGGCTGTAGGCCTGACCGATGGCGAACTGCTGCCAAAGCGACGCCGTGCTCACCAGCACACAATCCGTCTCCACCCAGGGGCCGTTGATGGGTTCCCAGCGGCCGGCACGACTGGCCTTGCGGATCGCTGAAAACAGCTCGGGTCTGTGGTGCTCCATCCAGGCATAGAGCGCCGGCGTGGAGTGGGCGAAGCGAAGATCAGGCCAGCGTTTCATCAGCGCGAGGGCAGAGCGAAAGGTCCGCTCCGCCGCCTGCCAGGTGTCCGCCACCGGCCAGAGCCAGGCCAGATCCAGATGGGCATGGCCGAACCAATGCACAGCGCCCTGAGGTGTGGGCTGCGCTTTCAGCTGCTGCGCAACCGCCTTGAGCGCCGCCTCACTGTTGGGATCCATCTGCTCCCAACCGAGCGGCAAGTCACCTCCTGCCTCGAGGTGCAATTGCAAAGCTTCTGGCAACAACACCCCAGCCGGGTCCTCGCCGGGACGGTTGGGTTCGAGATCCAGCCAACTGCTGATCAACGCTCCGTCGTCATGGAGGGGACTGCAGAGCTCCAGCTGGATCCTGTGAACCTGTCCGGCAAGAAAAGCCTCCGGCAGCGTCCAGCGACAGGCGGTGTCGAACAGATCGCCTTGATGCACCAGCACCCCATCAACCCAGAGGCGTGCCGACTCCGCCCACCAGCTCAGGCACAACCGAGCCCGGTGATGGCTTGCATCCGGCCAGGCCTCCGGCCGAACCACGGTCTGCTCCAGCCGCAACCAGGCACGCCCCCGCGGCCAGATCAGCAATCCACGGGCAGCCCAGTCAGGGCGGTTGTCCTTCCCCCAGGACTCAGAGATGAACGGCTCGCGCTCCAGCGCGTCGGAACGCCTCCAACCAGAGCGCAGATCACGGCGCGAGCGGCTGCGAAACGTTTCAATCCACTCCGTTCGTGTTGCCTTGAGGGGGGTGTCGCCCCGGGTACCGCTGACATGCCCCATAGGATGCTGACGCAAACACAGACGACGGTCGGTCTCCATGCTCGCCCTCAAGATCTCCGTTTACTCGGTCGTCTTCTTCTTCATCGGCATTTTCGTATTCGGCTTCCTGGCGAGCGATCCAAGCCGGACCCCCAGCCGGAAGGACCTCGAGGACTGATCAACGGACGGATTCCGGTCCGCGCTGCTCACTGGACTGCTGCGCGCTCGTGGAGGCTCCCGAGCTGTCAAGATCGCAGCCCTCTGATGAAAGTCTTTGGCGGCATTACGCCTGACATTGGTGATCTGCGGAATCCTTTTGGTGGGATCCGAGTCGTTGGTCTCGACCAGGGCCGTCGCCGCCGAGGACGCACCAAACGAGCAAGCTGTTGAAGCTGTAGTCCCGCAGATTCCTCAACGCCTGCAACTCACGGCAGACCGTCAGCGTTTCGACGTTCGTCGCAACGTCACGATCGCAGAGGGCAATGTGCGGCTGCAGCTCGGCGCAGGCCAGCTCGTCGCCGATCGGGTGGAGTTTGATGCCAACTTTCAGACGGTTTTCGCCCGCGGAGCCGTTCGTCTCTCCCGCAATAACCAGGTCTTTCAGGCCTCTGCTCTTCGCTACAACCTGACCCAGAACGAAGGGGAACTGGATGACGTCTACGGCGTCATCGACCTGGACGCGATGCAGGGTGTCTTCAACGTTGCAGATCCATCCCCAACACCCACCGAGCAGCAGGCCCGTCCAGAGCCTGCGCCGATGGCCTGTCCGCCACTGCTGGCACCCGTTCCGGACTGGCATCCGCAACCCTGGGCCGTCACAGCCTGGGGTGGTCAGATGATCGATGCCGCCTTCGGTGACACGTTTCTCTTCAACGGGACCATGCGTCCGGAAGCGGTCTTGGGCATCGGCCTGCAGAAGCGGATTCTCCGCGCTGGTCCTCTGGCCCTGGAGCTCGAAGCTGATCTGTTCAGCCATCTCGCCAAACAACAGCCTGGCGGCGAGTTCAATCAGGACAAGCCCTACGCCGATCTGCCAGCCCAGAGTTTCGGCGAGGGGATCCTGGGGATCGGTGCCCGGCTGTGGGTGCAACCCTGGCTGAGCTTCAGCGTCGTCGAAGGCATCAGCTACAACACGGACTACAGCCTGTACGAGAAGACCTTCCGCGAGAACTACACCAAGTTGCTGAACTACCTCGGCTTCGAGGTGGAAGCAGCGGTGTCATCCGATGTGTCACTCGTGGGACGCATCCACCACCGATCCGGAGCCTTTGGCACCTACAGCGGCGTGACGGAAGGCAGCAATGCCTACCTGCTGGGCCTGCGCTACCGCTGGGGCCGCGATCTGCCGGAACCTGTTGGCACATCAATGGCGCCCCCCCTGGGCTGCCCGGATCCAGAACGGCATCAACGGGTTCGCCCAACCTCCCTGAGTCAGCGGCTCGAGTCGACAGCGCTTGGGGATGGGGGCGAAGCCATTGCACACATCCCGCCAACACAAACACCGAGGTCCTCGCCACTGTCTCCGGCTGAACAACAGAGGCGACGCAGCCAGGCCATCGCCGGCATCGATCAACGCATTGATGACGTCGAATTCCAAGGCACGCTGTCGATCGAACGGCGCAGTGGCGTGCCTGTGCGGCGCCTCAATTCCAATGTCCGCGATGAAAACCGTTTCGGCGTGGTGAAAGTGCCCCAGCTCAAGCGACTGGGCAGCACGCAGTTGATCAATGGCACGATCAGCCGTTGGCGCGTTCAGGCTGCGCGAATTCAGATCACGTCCAACGGGTGGCGTGCTGACCGGATGGGTTTCAGCAATGACCCGTTCACCCCGGCACAGACCCGTATCGATGCTGAGGATGTGGTGGCTCGGGAACAGCCGAATGGCGATCTGCTGATTTCAGCGCGGCGCAACCGGCTGATCGTTGAGGAGCGTCTGCCCGTGCCCGTCAGCCGCCGGCAGCTGATTCAGAAGGAAGAGGAAGTTGAAAATCGCTGGGTGTTCGGTGTCGACAATGACGACCGCGATGGCCTGTTCGTCGGTCGCAACCTCAAACCGATCACATTCGGCACAGATACCGAGCTCAGCCTTCAACCGCAGGTGATGGTGCAGCGCGCCGTCGATGGCGGCAGCGACATCGATCCAGGGGACCTGTTCGGTCTTGAGGCGAAGCTGATCGGTCGGTATGACGGCACCAAAGTCAGAGCAGACGCCGACATCAGCAGTTTCAGCGGTGATGACTTCCTCGACAACAGCCGCTACTGGGGAAGCATCGAGCGCAGTTTCGAGCTCGGAGCTCTGGGAGAGGTGACCACCAACCTCTTCGGCACCTATCGCTACCGCACCTGGAATGGATCCCTCGGTGAAACTGATATCCAGGCGGCCTATGGCGTCTACGGCGAGAAGAAGGGTGAATTCGAGCACGGCAACACCCGGCATAAATATCTCGTGCGTGGGGCCATGGGCGATTACTACGCCGAACGGTTCGACAGCAATCGCATGCTGCGTTCCGGACGCGGCAGCCTGTTTGCCTCTCTCACGAGCACGATCCCGCTTTGGCGCGGATCCACCGCAGAGCTCAGCCCATTGGCCGCCTATCGCTACTCCCCGGTCGCCGTGGTGCCCGGCGTCAGCCTCACCACCAACCTGAACAGCACGGTGGCGCTCTACGGCGCCGGCGACCATCAGGAGAGCATCAGCTTCAGTGGAGGGCCGACGCTGACCCTCGGCACCTTCAGCAAACCATTCCTGGATTTCACCCAGATTTCCGTCATCGGCGGCGGCACCCTTCGCAATGGCGCCAGTCCATTTGAGTTCGACCGAATTGTCGACTTCGGCACGCTGGGCGTCGGTCTCACCCAACAGATCGTCGGCCCTCTGCTGCTCAGCACCGGCGTCAATGTCAACGTCGATTCAGCGTCGGAGTACTACGGCGATGTGATCAATTCGAGCATCGAATTGCGTTGGCAACGCCGCAGTTATGACGTGGGGGTTTACTTCAATCCCTATGAAGGCATTGGCGGCGTCCGTTTCCGGCTGAATGACTTCAACTTTGATGGCAGCGGCGTGCCCTTCGTTCCGTACACCCCAGCGGACTGGTTCCTCGAGGACGACAGCGAACTGCCGCTCTGAATTAGTCCCCACCGCCGATGATCAGATCACTGCCGGTGAGGTTGGCGCCGGCAAAACGGATGCCCTCCGTTCGCACATTCGGCGCGAAGGCATTGATCACAACAGCAGACCGGAGATCAGCACCACGCAGATCCGTGCCCGTTAAGTCGGCATTGGTGAGCGTGGCACCGCGAAGATCAGCCATCACCAGCCGGGCTCCACTGAGATCGGCACCCTCGAGGTTGGCGCCCCTCAAATCCGCCCCCTCAAGATCAGCATCCCGAAGATCCGCGCCGATCAGGTGGGCCTCCTGCAGCTCAACGCGGCGCAGATCACAGCCCCTGCACGCCCTCTGATCCAGCAACCGCTCCCGTGGATCCGGCCGATGCTCCACCGCCTGAAGCGGCAGAACGAGCAACAGCGCAAGCCAGCCAAGTTGAATCACGGACGTCTCCCACTAACCCTGTCTCTTTCATAGACACAAGAGTCTGATAATGCCGTCAGACGTTGCTGAAGCCGTTGATGTACGGCAATGCCTCCATCAACTGTTGAACCTCTGGGCCATGGGCCAGCAACTGCGACGTGGCATCCCAGCGGCCGCTCAGCAACATCTGCCGCGGCCCCTCATCCACAGCAACACCCCATTGTTGATCCGCGGATGACAGCTGTTCAGCTTCCAGATCCAGAGACCAGGTCTGATCCGGACGATCATGGACCTGTCGCTGAATCGCCTCCACCTCCGCTGCCGACGCCGTGGCACAGGGGATGCCAAGGGCGAGACAGTTGCCGTAGAAGATCTCGGCGAAGCTGACGCCCACCACCGCGCGGATGCCCCAGCGCATCAGTGCCTGAGGTGCATGTTCGCGACTGGATCCGCAACCGAAGTTGCCATTCACCACAAGAATTGACGCCCCCTGAAATCGCGCCTGGTCGAAGGGGTGCTCACCCTTGCGTTCACGACGGTCATCCGCGAACACCTGGTCACCCAAGGCATCGAAACTGACGCACTTCAGGAAGCGGGCAGGAATGATCCGATCGGTGTCAATGTCCTCGCCGCTGACGACAAGGGCACGACCCACCACCTGGCTCACCGGACCGGAAGGAAAGCTGCTCATCAGACCGCGGATTGAAGGGACAGGGTGCGGACATCGGTCACCTGGCCGTGGACGGCGGCAGCTGCCACCATCGCCGGACTCATCAACAGGGTGCGTCCGCTGGCAGACCCCTGCCGCCCCTTGAAGTTGCGATTGCTGGAACTGGCACTGATCTGCCGGCCTTCGAGGCGATCGGGATTCATCGCCAGACACATCGAACAACCGGGTTCACGCCACTCGAAGCCAGCGTCTTGGAACACACGATCGAGTCCTTCCGCTTCCGCTGCCTTCGCCACCTGTTCAGAACCCGGCACCACAAAGGCCTTGATGCCATCAGCGACGTGGCGACCACGGGCCACAGCCGCCGCCGCCCGCAGATCGCTGAGTCGACCGTTGGTGCAACTGCCAATGAAGCAGACATCCACAGGCACCCCCGCAATGGCGGTACCGGGCTGCAGATCCATATAGCGATAGGCCTCCTCGGCGATGGGTCGCTCACCTGGCTCCAGCTGCTCAAGCTGCGGAATGCACTCATCGATGCCCAGCCCCTGACCCGGTGTGATTCCCCAGGTCACGGTGGGAGCGATGCTGGCCGCATCAAACACCACCTCGTCATCCACCACAGCGTCCGGATCGCTGGCCAAGCCGCGCCACCAGCTCACGGCCCGATCCCAGGCAGCGCCCGAAGGGGCTCCTGCTCGACCGCTGAGGTAATCAAAGGTGACTTGATCTGGATTGACATAACCGCAACGGGCACCACCCTCGATCGCCATATTGCAGAGGGTCATCCGCTCTTCCATCGACAGCGCCTCCACCGCTGGGCCCGCGAACTCATAGGCAAACCCGACGCCCCCCTTCACACCGAGCGTCCGGATCACGTGAAGGATCAGGTCCTTGGCCGAGACCCCATCGGACAGCCGCCCGTTCACCTGGATGCGCCGGACCTTGAGTTTGGACATGGCCAGGCTCTGACTGGCCAGCACATCGCGCACCTGACTGGTGCCAATGCCGAAGGCGATGGCGCCAAAGGCCCCATGGGTCGACGTATGGGAGTCGCCACAGGCGACGGTCATCCCGGGCTGGGTCAGCCCCAGCTCCGGAGCGATCACATGCACGATGCCCTGTCGGCCGCTGCCGATGCCGTTGAGGGTGATCCCATGGTCAGCGCAGTTGCGCTCCAAGGTGCTGAGCATCTCCTCAGCCAAGGGATCAGCAAACGGACGACTCTGGGAGGTGGTGGGCACGATGTGATCGACCGTGGCCACAGTCCGCTCGGGGCAGCGCACGCTCAGACCCTTGTCGCGCAGCGCCGCAAACGCCTGAGGGCTGGTGACCTCATGGATCAGATGAAGACCCACGAACAGTTGGGTGGATCCGCCGGGAAGCTCCGCCACCCGATGCAGGTCCCACACCTTGTCGTAGAGGGTGCCGGAACTCAAGCCGCTCTGCTGCAGGGACCGTTGACCCTACGACTGGGCCAGCAGTCGTCGACGCAGGCGATCCAAGGCACGGATCACCGTGAGCTGCTGAACGGCCCCCCGCCCGCGTCGGTCACCGAACCGTTCCGCAGTCGCCTCACAACCATCGGGACCGCTGACTGCCAGATGCACCAGCCCGACTGGCTTCTCGTCAGTTCCGCCACCGGGCCCGGCGATGCCGCTCACCGCGATCGACCAATCCGTCCCCAGACGCTGCCGCGCCCCCTCGGCCATGGCCGCCACCACTGGATCCGAGACAGCTCCATGGCGCTCAAGCAGCTCGGCAGGGACATCGAGCAGCTGCTGCTTCACCGCATTGCTGTAGGCAATCACCCCACCGGCAAACACAGCAGATGAACCTGGAACAGCCGTCAACGCGGCGCCGAGACCACCACCGGTGCAGGACTCCGCCACCGAGAGGGTTTGCCCCGACCGTTGGAGCAACGCCAACACCACCGACGCCAGGCTGTCGTCGGTGGTGCCGTAGCAATGCTGAGCGGTGCGGCGGCGCAGCTCAGCTTCCACCGGATCCAACAGAGCCGCTGCAGATTCTGCGGAGCTGCTACAAGCCGTGAGTCTGAGCTTCACGTCTCCAAGGGAGGCGTACGGCGCCACCGTGGGATTCACCCCCTCAAGCAGATCAGCCACCTGCTCAGCCAAGTTGGATTCACCGATGCCGCTGAAGCGCAACAGGCGACTCACGAACACCCCTGTTGCCCCCCCGTGACGCCGCAGCCAGGGTTCCGCCGTGGCCTCAAACATCGCCCGCATCTCCGAGGGCACACCAGGGAAGGTGAGGATCGTGAAATCCGGCAGGGGGGACCAGATGATGCCGGGGGCCGAGCCCAGGGGATTGGGCAGCACAGCCGCACCCCTGGGAAGAAAGGCCTGGCGACGATTGCTCGGCGCCACCGCCCGACCACCGGCCGAGAGCTTGGCTTGAATCTCGTCCCAGAGCTCCGGACGTTCCTCAAGAGGCGTCTCAAACGCCGCAGCCAGGGATTCGGTGGTGAGGTCATCCGGTGTGGGACCAAGACCACCGGTGGTGATCAGAACCCGACAGCGCCCACTGGCCTCGCGGGCGGCGGCGGCCAACCGTTGGCGGTTATCGCCAACCACGGTCTGGCGGTAGTGGGGAAGTCCAAGGCCCGCCAGCCGTTCGGCAATCCAACGGGCATTGCCATTGAGGATGTCTCCCAGAAGCAGCTCCGTGCCGACGCAGAGAATTTCGACACCGGCTTCAGCCATGGCGATCGCGGCAGGAGGTGAGGCTGGCTTCTGGGGATGGTGATGTCTGGGTGAGGGCCCGCTCCGTCTGAAGCTGACGCCGGCTGATCACCACGGTGGCCACCAGGATCGCTGTGGCGAGTGCCAACCAGAGAAAGCGCATTTCGGCATTGGCCACCACCAGGGCCAGGGACGCCAGCCACTGGGTGAAGACATAAATCAGCAACACGGTGCGGCGATGGCTGAAACCGGCCCGCAGCAGCCTGTGATGCAGATGTCGACGATCGGGATGGAAGGGGGAACGGCCCTCCCGCAGGCGCCCCATGATCACCGCCGACATGTCGGCCAGCGGCAGGGAAAGGATCAGCAGCGGCAACAGCAGGCTGACGGTGGTCAGCCCCTTCGCCGGGCCGACGATGCTGACCGCGGCAAGGGTGAAACCAAGGAAATAGGAACCGCCATCGCCCATGAAGATGCGGGCTGGATTGAAGTTGTGACGGAGAAAGCCAAGACAGCAGCCGGCGAGGGCCGCCGCCAGGAAACCGGCCGCCACCTGATGCAGGGAAAAACTCACCGAGATCAGACCAACGGCGGCGATGCCGGCGACACCGGCGGCTAGGCCATCCAGCCCATCCAGCCAGTTGATCGCGTTGGTGATGCCGACCAACCAGATCACAGTGGCCAGGAGGCTCAGGCTGTCACTGAGCACGATCGCTGAGCCGGACCCGTTCACCCAGGGCAGATCAATGGCTCCGATGCGGACGCCCTGGCTCCAGATCACGCAGGCAACAGCGAACTGACCCGCCAGCCGGGGCCAGGGTGAAAGGTCGAACAGGTCGTCGGCAAGACCGATCAGAAAAAAGCACAACGAACCCGCCAGCGTGCTCCAGATCAGCTGATCCCGGGCCGGAGCGAGCAGGCCGAATCCACCGAGCAGCCAGATCACGGTGAGCGACAGTCCAAAGCCAGCCACCATCGCGATGCCCCCCAACCGGACCATGGGGGCGGTGTGCTGCTTGCGGGGATCAGGCTGATCGGTGAGCTGGAGCCGAAGTCCCAGACCACGGACAACAGGGACCAGAACCATCGTGACCCCAGCGGCCAGCAGGAAACTCAGCGTGGCAACCACTAAGGGGCTGGCAGCGAGGGACACGCAGGCTCCTGAATCAGAACAACCCTTTGCAGGGAAGATGTTCTCCGGATCCTAGGGAGAGTGAACCCTGGGATCCACAGGGACTTGGTCCAGTCAGGCAAGCGCCGGCTGACGCGCAGCGGCATAGAGCGGGAAGCGTTGGCAGAGCGCTTCAACCCGACGCAGGCACTGCTGCTGAACAGCGTCATCCTCAGGGTTCAGCAGGCGGTCGGCGATGACATCCGCCACCTCGCGGAACGCATCGGCATCAAAGCCCCGGGTGGTGAGTGCTGCGGTACCAAGGCGCAGGCCGCTGGTGACGAAGGGGGATTCGGGATCAAACGGCACCGTGTTCTTGTTGGCCGTGATGTGGACATCACTGACGAGAAGATCAGCCACCTTGCCGGTCATGCCGACAGAGCGAAGGTCAAGCAACACCACGTGGTTGTCGGTGCCTCCGCTGACGACGTCGATGCCGCGGGCGATCAACCGCTCTGCCAGAGCGGCTGCATTCGCCACCACCTGCTGGCTGTAGGTCTTGAACGCTGGTTGCAGCGCCTCGCCGAAGGCCACCGCCTTGGCCGCGATGACGTGTTCCAGAGGTCCGCCCTGACTGCCGGGGAACACAGCCTTGTCGAATTTCTTGGCGAAGTCGGCATCCCGGCAGAGGATCAGACCACCGCGGGGACCGCGCAGGGTCTTGTGGGTGGTGGTGGTGACCACATCGCAGTGGGGAACTGGGCTGGGATGCACGCCTGCCGCCACCAGACCAGCGATATGAGCCATATCGGCGAGCAGGAACGCACCCACCTCATCGGCAATGGCGCGGAAGGCGGCGAAATCAATGGTGCGGGGATAGGCCGAGTAGCCACAGACGATCAGCTTCGGCTTGTGCTCCAGAGCCAGCTGCCGGATGGCCTCCATGTCCAGCCGCTGGGTCTCCCGATCGACGCCGTACTGGACCACGTTGAACCACTTGCCGCTCACATTCACAGGCGAGCCATGGGTCAGGTGACCGCCATGGGAGAGGTCCAGCCCCATGATCGTGTCTCCGGGCTGAAGCAGCGCCAGGAAGACAGCGAAATTGGCCTGGGCACCACTGTGGGGCTGCACATTCGCCCAGGCCGCACCGAAGAGTTCCTTGGCCCGTTCGATCGCCAGCTCTTCGATGGCATCAACGTGCTCACAACCGCCGTAGTACCGCTTGCTGGGGAGCCCCTCGGCGTACTTGTTCGTCAGAACCGAACCCTGAGCGTCCATCACGGCCCGGGAGGCGAAATTTTCGCTGGCGATCAGCTCCAGGTGGGTTTCCTGACGCTGCTGCTCCTTCTCAATCAGGGCTGCAATGGCGGGATCGGCGGCCGCAAGACCTGTGTTGATCGAAGAAGCAGTGCTGTCGCTCATGACGCCCGGGCGTTGTCCTGCCTTGATCGTAAGAAACCGTTTCGAAAGGAAACTGGAACAACAGCTGTTCAAAAAAAAACTGCCCAATTGGGCAGTTTTCAAGCGCGCCTGGAGAGATTCGAACTCCCGACCCTCTGATCCGTAGTCAGATGCTCTAATCCGCTGAGCTACAAGCGCTGGCGTGAATCCATGAGACCCCATCGAGGGGCCCGTCGTCAACTGGAGCACACGCGCGGCAGGATCGGGGGAGAACTGCGTTCATCGTCGAGATGCCGATCCGCTGGTACGGCCCTGCTGACCCAACCGATCCGACATACCGCCATTTCGAGCGGATCGTGAATCTCTGTTTACACGCAGGTGTCTTTGCGGCCGTGAACAGCGGTGCCTGGTTCGTGCAGGAGATGCGTCAGCCGTTTCCCGCCGATCGGCTGCCCTGGGTCACCGGCATCTGGTTCGGTGTTCTGCTGGTTCAGTTCATCGCTGTGCTGGTCCAGCGCCCAGGACCGATTGAACCAGCGGAATAACGGCAGCATGGGTGGAGATGCCATCACCGCAGATGTCTCTCCCCGCTGCCGACCTGCAGGAGCTGCAATCCACCCTGGCTGACCGCCTCTACATCCAGGTTTCGGGCTGGCATCTGTATCTCGGTGATGCAGATCTGGCCCAACCTCTCGCCATTGAGTGCAGTGCCCTGATTGACCAGGGGGCCTCGGTGGCCGCGAGAAAGTCTCTGGAGGCCGTGACAGTTCCCGTGGCTGGTGGAGCCAGCAAGCTGCCGCTCTCGCGCCTGATGCCTCCGGCACAGCTTCGTGAACTCGAGGAGATCCTGGAGTCCTACTGCCGATAAGGTTGCGGCCATCCGAAGGCGATGGTGTGCTGATCATCGAAGTCACCAACGCACGCGAGGTGGTGCGTCAGCGCATCGGCCGGCTTGGGGAACGGTTGATCGGGCGGGTGGTGGATCCGGAAGCTCAGGTGGAGAAGGCGCTGATTCAGGAGTTGGAGACGGCCTTCAAGGAGTTCGGCATCGAAGCGCGAATTGTGTCGGTGCAGGGCCCTCAGCTGGTGGGACGCCAGCAGCTCGAACTGCCGATTCAGGTGCGCGAGGAGCGGGACGTGCGGCTCATCGACGCCTGAGCCTGCTCCTAACCACCGCTGCGATGTCCTGAACCTCGGCGATGCCGAAGGCTGTTGCCACCAGGCCGTACACAAGCAGTCCAAGCAAGCCTGGCAAAGCGATCTGCAGCCCCAGACCGACCGGTCCCTGCGGCCAGCTGAACCAACCCTGCAGGGCCCAGGCCACAGCCGCCGCCATCCAACCCGCCAGGCTCAGACATGCCACATCACGCCCCCACCGGCGCAGCGGCAATCCCTGGAGGCGGCGGCGCAGGGCCAGGAGCAGACCCAGGCATGTGAGTGCATTGATCGCCACGGTGGCCAGCACCAGTCCAGGCGCCCCGAAATTGAAGGGCGACTGATTGCCCCATGGCGTTGGTCCACCCACCAACAACCAGTCGAAGATCACATTGAGGCCGATCCCCGCCAACGAGAACCGAAACGGTGTGGTGCCATCGCCAAGGGCATAGAACACCCGCACCAGCACATCCCGGCCGAGATAAACCGGCATCCCAAGGCCGTAGGCCATCAACAGCCCGGTGACCAGCTGCGCCGCAGCAGCATCGAACGCGCCGCGTTCGTACACGAGCGCCACGATCGACGCCCCCAGGGCGATGAAGAGCCCCCCCAGAGGAATCATTGACGCCGTTGACAGCATCAGTCCCTGACGAATGCGCTCCACCAGCTCGGGGCGATCCTCACGGGCCGTGAGACGGGCAAAGGTCGGCAGCAAGGGCACCAACAGGGCATTGGAAATCAGCCCCAGCGGAGTCTGCACCAGCAGATTGGCGTAACCGAGACCTGCCGCAGCACCTGCGATCCCAGAGGCGAAGAACAGATCCGTGAACACATTGATCTGCAGCATCCCAGAGGACAACGTTGCTGGCCCCATCACCTGCCACACCTCCCGCACGCCGGGATGGCGCCAATCCCACACCAGTTGAAACCGCGCCAGACCCTGACGGATCAAAGCCGGCA
>ERZ802819.1511-NODE-1511-length-14203-cov-8.70653_pt1 | contig 14203 bp, 12 predicted proteins | sample MGYA00345647_ERZ802819 | MGnify/ENA primary metagenome ERZ802819 (study PRJEB30503, sample SAMEA104212355) | marine metagenome | biome: Westerlies Biome; feature: [SRF] surface water layer (ENVO:00010504) within the epipelagic zone...; material: water... | reverse complement strand
GGTTCATTTGAAGATGTTTTAAATTCAAAGAAGTCATTAACTGGAGCATATCTCAGTGGAAGAAAATCGATTCCTACTCCCAAAGAACGTAGATCTTCAGTCAAGAAAAGTTTAATTTTAAATAACTGCGTTAAAAATAACTTAAAAGATATATCAGTTGAATTTCCTTTGGGGAGATTAGTTTCCGTAACCGGAGTGAGTGGAAGTGGAAAAAGTACATTAGTTAATGAATTATTACATCCTGCGCTTAGTCATTCTCTTGGTTTAAAAGTACCTTTCCCTAAAGGTGTTAAAGAGTTAAAAGGGATAAAGGCCATAGATAAGGTAATTGTTATTGATCAATCTCCTATTGGAAGAACTCCTAGATCAAACCCTGCAACTTATACAGGGGCTTTTGATCCAATTAGACAGTTATTTACTGCGACTGTAGAAGCTAAAGCCAGAGGTTATCAAGCCGGGCAATTCAGCTTTAATGTAAAAGGAGGTAGATGTGAAGCTTGTCGAGGACAAGGAGTAAATGTAATTGAAATGAATTTTTTACCTGATGTCTATGTTCAATGCGATGTATGTAAGGGAGCTCGTTTTAATAGAGAAACTCTTCAAGTTAAATACAAAGGCTTTAATATTTCTGATGTTTTAGAAATGACTGTTGAGCAGGCTGCAGAAACTTTTTCCGCGATCCCACAAGCAGCTGATAGATTATCTACATTAGTAGATGTAGGGCTTGGTTACGTGAAGTTGGGCCAGCCAGCTCCAACACTATCTGGCGGCGAAGCACAAAGAGTAAAATTAGCAACTGAATTATCTAAAAGAGCTACTGGAAAAACTTTATATTTAATTGATGAGCCAACAACTGGGTTAAGCTTTTATGATGTTCATAAATTAATGGATGTTATTCAACGTTTAGTAGATAAAGGTAATTCCGTAGTTGTTATTGAGCATAATTTGGACGTTATTAGATGTTCAGACTGGATAATTGATCTTGGACCTGATGGAGGTGATAAAGGTGGAGAGATTATAGTTGAGGGTACACCTGAAGATGTTGCGAAGCATTCAATAAGTTATACAGCGAAATATTTAAAAGAAGCTTTAAATTAAGCTTTTAACTAGTTATATTTCTTCGTATTGTTAATATTTAATTTGTCAAATTATCTTTTTTTTAAGTTGTAAAAAATTAACTATAGCTTGTCTTTCAGTAGTTATAACTTTTTTAAAATAATAAATCATAATGTTTTCTTAATATTTCTACCTTAATAGACAGCTTATTAGTAATAGGGTAATTTAAAATCATAAATGAGTTTGAAATTTTTATATTTACATTTGCATGGTTTAATACGTTCTAATAGTCTTGAATTAGGTAGAGATTCAGATACTGGTGGTCAAACGCAATATGTTTTGGAATTGGTAAAAAGCTTGGCTAATACTTCAGAGGTTGATCAAGTTGATTTAGTCACTCGTCTCATTAAAGATAGTAAAATTGATAGTTCTTATTCAAAAGAGCAAGAATTTATTGCACCGGGAGCACGAATTTTAAGATTTCAATTTGGACCCAATAAGTATTTAAGAAAAGAATTATTTTGGCCTTATTTAGACGAATTAACTCAAAATCTTATTCAGTATTATCAAAAATACGAAAATAAGCCAAGCTTTATCCATGCTCATTATGCAGATGCTGGCTATGTGGGAGTCAGACTAAGTCAAGCTTTAAAAGTACCTTTTATTTTCACCGGGCATTCTTTAGGAAGAGAGAAAAGAAGAAAATTACTTGAGGCTGGTTTAAAAATTAATCAAATTGAAAAGCTTTACTGTATAAGCGAAAGAATTAATGCAGAAGAAGAGTCTTTAAAATATGCGGATATCGTTGTGACAAGCACTAAACAAGAATCTGTATCTCAATATTCTCAATATCACTCTTTTTCATTCGAAAAATCAAAAGTTATTGCTCCTGGAGTTGATCATACTAAGTTTCATCATATTCATTCAACAACTGAGACCTCTGAAATTGATAATATGATGCTTCCTTTTTTGAAAGACTTAAGAAAGCCCCCTATATTGACTATTTCTAGAGCAGTAAGAAGAAAAAATATTCCTTCTTTAGTAGAAGCTTATGGACGATCAGAAAAATTAAAAAGAAAAACGAACTTAGTTTTAGTTTTAGGTTGTAGAGACAATACATCTAAACTTGATTCTCAACAAAGAGATGTTTTTCAAAAGATTTTTGAAATGATAGACAAATATAATTTATATGGAAAAGTGGCTTATCCCAAAAAACATTCTCCAGCAAATATTCCTTCTTTATATAGATGGGCAGCTAGTAGTGGAGGAATTTTTGTTAATCCTGCCCTAACAGAACCCTTTGGCTTAACATTACTTGAAGCTTCTTCATGTGGTTTACCAATTATTGCTACAGATGATGGAGGTCCTAAAGAAATTCATGCAAAATGTGAAAATGGCTTATTAGTAAATGTAACTGACATTAATCAGTTGAAAATTGCTCTTGAAAAAGGTATTTCAAATAGTTCTCAATGGAAGTTATGGAGTAGAAATGGAATCGAAGGAGTCCATAGACATTTTAGTTGGAATACTCATGTCAGAAATTATTTATCAATCTTGCAAGGCCACTATGAAAAATCGACAATTGTTTCATCATCAGGAATCAAAGAAAGTTGTTTGAAAGGTAGTTCCTCACTTATAAAACCCCATTGATCAAAAATTTGTGGATCAGAATGAATGATTAACTGATGCTTTTGCGTTTTTTTTAATTTAAAGCCTTTTTCAGATAATTTTTTTATTAGCTTAGCTGTTTCTTCAAATCGAGATGCCATTGCATCAAGACTTACACAGTCACTTGTTAAGCCATCATCCTTCCAAGTAAAGAAACTCATACTTAATAATTCAAAGATTTATTTTTAAAACTATACCTAAAACAATAAGTAATATGTTTACTTTCCAGAAGTTTTCAACTATTTTTTCTTCTTTGATACCCTTTAGTTCAAAATGATGATGAATTGGTGTCATCAAAAAGACTCTTTTCCCTTTTTTAAATAACTTTTTGGTGATTTTAAAAAAACTTACTTGAATCATTACTGATAGAGCTTCAGTAATAAATATTCCTGAGATAATAAATAACGTAAAAAAACTATTAGTTAATATTGAAATAGATCCTAACGCCGCACCAATTGTTAAAGATCCAGTATCTCCCATAAATATCTTTGCAGGATATTTGTTGTATTTTAGAAAACCTATACATAAACCTGACATTGCATAGGAAATAAGGCCATAAATTATTAAATCTTTTTGATCTTTAATAAATATTTCCGTACCAAGTCCAAAAAAAACTATTGCGCTACATCCAGCTGCTAATCCATCTAGGCCGTCGGTCAAATTTACTGCATTACTTAAACCTACTAAAGTTAAAAAACAGATTGGAAAAATTACTATATTAGTATCCATATTCCAATTATTAGATATAGTGATCAAAGGATTAATATAATTGCTTTGACTTGCAAATATGATAAATAAAATTGCAATTAAAGCTTGTAATGTAAATTTTTCATTAGATTTTAGACCTGTATTTTTTTTGTTTGCAATACTTAAATAATCGTCTAAAAATCCTATAATAAAAAAACTTATAGTACAAAAAAATAATAATAATATACCAATAGAATCAACGTAATTATTAACTATTAAAAGTAGTAATAAAAAGGGCAAAATAATAAATATTCCGCCCATCGTAGGAGTATTTGTTTTATTAAAATGAAGAGTTGGACCTTCACTTCTTATATTTTGTAATAAATTTAATCGTGTAATTATTTTAAAACCGTATTTTGTTATTACTAAGGAAATTAAACTTGATATTAGAAAAATATTAATTATTAGTAAACTATTGAAAATGTAAGAATTTACTATTAATGAAATTACAAGTAAGAAAAATAATGATGTAAAAGTTAGCGATCTAGTCTTCCCAATCATCATTTGAAACGTCTTCTTCGGTTTTATAATCTTCTTTTTCTCCCATTAAAGCTGAAAGTTCTTCTTCTTCAATTGTACTTATCTCTTGAGAATCTCCATCTTTTTCGTTTACAAGTCTGCCTGTGTCTTCTAGCCAAGATAGTAAATCCGGTTCTTCTCTTAATGGCAGTACAGGAGCAGGGTCTTCTCTGTGATAGCAAGTTAAGGCTGGATTTACTTCAGCAATTTCGTTTAATCTAATTTTGAGTTTATTAGAATCCATTTAAAAAAATCTTTACTTTTATACCATAATACATAAACATGTACTTGAAAAATTTTGTTTGATAAAGAAAATTTAAAATATTTTCTAATTTGGCCACTGTCAGTCTTGTCAGCCATTTTTTTTAAATACTATGGCTTTTTAAAGCCGGATATTTTATTAATTAATAATTATCTTGTACTCTTATTAGTTTTTGGTCCAGCTCTTGTAGTTACAATAATATTAGTTTTTAATAAAATTTAGAAAGCTGAAATCCTTATTACTTTCACCTTTCTTCACTGGAGGTAAATTTTAATGCAGCAGGTAAAAAAAGTTGTTCTTGCATATTCCGGAGGGGTTGATACTAGTGTCTGCATTCCATATTTAAAAAATGAATACGGTATCTCAGAAGTTGTAACTTTTGTAGCTGATCTTGGCCAAGGAGATGATTTAGAGATTGTTAGACAAAAAGCCTTAAATTCAGGTGCAACAAAATCTGTGATTGGGAATTTAGTAGATAATTTTGTAGAAAAGTATGCTTTTCCTGCTATTAGAGCGAATGCACTTTATGGTGAAAAGTATCCTTTATCAACCGCTTTGGCTAGACCACTGATAGCTGAAAATCTCGTAAATTTGGCAAGAGAACTAAATGCTGATGCAGTGGCGCACGGCTGTACAGGAAAAGGAAATGATCAAGTAAGATTTGATTTGGCTATTCATGCTTTAGGACCTGATTTACAGATAATTACACCTGCTAGAGAATGGAAGATGAGTAGAGAAGAAGCTATTTTGTATGGTGAAAAATTTGGAATTCCAGCTCCTGTTTCTAAGAAGTCTCCTTATTCGATTGACGTAAATCTTCTTGGTCGTAGTATTGAAGCTGGTTTATTGGAAGATCCAATGCAAGAACCAAATGAAGACGTTTTTGATATGACTTCATCTATTAATAACGCACCAAATGCTCCAAAAGACCTAGAAATTGTATTTCAAAATGGATTTCCTATTGCAATAGGAAATGAATTTTTAAGTCCTGTAGAGATCATTCAAAAGGCTAATTCTCTAGCAGGCGAACATGGCTTTGGAAGAATAGATATGATTGAAGATAGAGTTGTCGGTATTAAGAGCAGAGAAATCTATGAGGCGCCTGGCCTTCTACTTCTTATAAAAGCTCACAAAGAATTAGAAAGCATAACATTAAATCCAGATGTATTAGATTTTAAAAATATAGTAGAAAAAAAATGGGGTCAACTAGTTTATCAGGGATTTTGGTTTGGTCCTCTCAAGCAAGCATTAGATGGTTTTATTGATTCCACTCAATCATCTGTTAACGGTAAGGTCAAAATAAGATTACATAAGGGAAATGCAATAGTAATTGGTCGATCTTCTGAAAATAACTCTCTCTATAGGGAGGATTTGGCAACTTACAGTAAAGATGATATTTTTAATCACAAGCAAGCAGAAGGATTTATTTATATGTGGGGGATGTCCAATAAAATATGGGCAGAATTAAATTCAAAAAAGAATAATTAGCGTTCAAGACTTTGAGACTCTTTAAATTGAGATGATGTAGTTTCAGAAGTTGCCGTTATTTTATCATTAGTTTCCTCTTTAGATTCTGATTTATTAGTTGAATCAATACTCTCAATTTCTTTTTTCTCTGATTGATTAGATCCTTTATTTGAAGATCTTGGCGTAGGTAAAGGCCCTTCTTGTTTTACTGTTAGATATCTAATAACATCTTCACTTAAACGCATTGCTTTTTCGATTTTGAAAATGTGTTGGCCATTACCTTGATGACTTAATTGAACATAAATACCTTCTCTATGTTTTGCTATTTGATAAGCTAATCTTCTTTTACCTCTCATTTGACTATCAAGGATTTTACCCCCTGATTCCTCAAGAAGTTTATTATATTTATCTATGTGATTAGTTACCTCGTCCTCAGCTATATCGGGACGAAGAATGTACATTGTTTCGTAATAAATTTGATAAGTCATAATTTTCAGACAAGGTCTTTGGCTCAGAATTTGCTTATGAGCGTCTGTTCATTACTTACGATACATTATCAAGGTCAAATTCTTTATAAATAGCATTTAATTTTTTGATTAAAGATATTCTTTTAATGCATCATGCATAACCTCAAAAGGTACTTCTAATCCGTTTGTCCAGAATGATAATGATTTTGCTCCTTGAGCAATTAGCATTTGAGTACCATCTATAGTCATGCATCCTTTTTTATCGCAAAATTTTAAGAACGGAGTAGGAGAAGGATTGTAAATTAGGTCATAAACAATTGTCTTGGAATTTATGGAATCCCAAAACCCTTGACCAAATGGTAGCTCATCAATATTAGTGCTATTGCTCATTCCTACTGGAGTTGTATTGATTATTAAATCAGTTTCTTGAATTAAATTTTTAATCTCGTTTTTAGTACTAAGCAAACCTTTTATTTCGATATCATTTTTAAAATTGGTAATTAATTCATTTAAAGAATTTTTTTTTCGTGAAATGATTGTAATTTTTGATAATTTTAATTCTATTAGACCTTGGATTACTGATCTAGCTGCACCTCCAGAACCTAAAATTAATGAACTCTTTTTTATTAAATTAAGCTTTTTTAAAGGATAGATAAATCCATCAATATCAGTATTTGTTCCAATCCAATCTTTATTATCGTTCAATTTCAGGGTATTAATAGCTTTTACTTTCTTTGCAACTGGAGATATTTCACTACACATATCAAATACTTTTTGTTTAAAAGGAATTGTAATGTTCAAGCCTTTACAATTCATTTTTTTTAGAGAATTAACAACTCTTTCTAAGTCTTCATTTTTACAAGGTATAGCCATATAAATTAAATCAAGGCCTAAATATTGAATAGCTGCATTTTGCATAATTGGAGACAAAGAATGACTTACTGGGTTTCCAATCAAAGCAAGAAATGATGTTTTACTTGTAATCATTATTAAGAGAAATTTTGCAGGAAAATTGTGATCTGTTCGGGAACCACTCCCCGTTTCAGAGTAACAATAATGTCGTCTATGACCGATTATGGAGAATATTAAATAGAGTATCTACCCATGGGGAAGGTTGTTGGAATCGATTTAGGGACAACAAATAGTTGTGTAGCTGTTATGGAAGGTGGTAAACCTACTGTAATAGCAAATGCAGAGGGTTTCAGAACAACACCATCTGTTGTTGCATATACAAAAAATCAAGATCAGCTTGTTGGTCAGATCGCAAAGCGACAAGCTGTTATGAACCCTGAAAATACCTTTTATTCGGCCAAGCGTTTTGTTGGTAGAAGAGTTGATGAAGTTAATGAGGAATCAAAAGATGTCAGTTATGGTATTGAAAAGGCTGGTTCAAATGTAAAATTAAAATGTCCAGTTTTAGATAAACAATTTTCTCCTGAAGAAGTAAGTGCTCAGGTTTTAAGAAAACTTTCTGAAGATGCAGGTAAATATTTAGGCGAAAATATAACCCAAGCTGTTATAACTGTTCCGGCTTATTTTAATGATTCTCAAAGACAGGCTACAAAAGATGCAGGTAAGATAGCAGGGCTTGAAGTCTTAAGGATAATAAATGAGCCTACAGCTGCTGCTTTAGCTTATGGATTAGACAAAAAAAGTAATGAAAGAATACTTGTTTTTGATTTAGGCGGTGGAACTTTTGATGTATCAGTTTTAGAGGTTGGAGATGGTGTTTTCGAAGTTCTATCAACTTCTGGAGATACTCATTTAGGAGGTGATGATTTTGATAGATGTATTGTTGACCATTTAGCAAGCATTTTTAAAAGTAATGAAGGAATTGATTTAAGACAGGACAAACAAGCTTTGCAACGTCTTACTGAAGCGGCTGAAAAGGCAAAGATTGAACTTTCAAATGCTACTCAAAGTGAAATTAACTTACCTTTTATAACTGCTACTCCAGAAGGCCCAAAACATCTTGATTTAAACTTGACTAGAGCAAATTTTGAAGAGCTTGCTTCTAAATTAATCGATAGATGTAGAGTTCCAGTAGAACAAGCTCTAAAGGATGCCAAGCTATCTACAGGAGAGATTGATGAAATAGTAATGGTCGGCGGCTCAACTAGAATGCCTGCTGTTCAAGAATTAGTTAAGCGAGTTACTGGTAAAGATCCTAATCAAACTGTAAACCCTGATGAGGTTGTAGCTGTTGGTGCAGCCATTCAAGGAGGAGTTCTAGCAGGTGAAGTAAAAGATATCTTGTTGTTAGACGTTACCCCGTTATCTCTTGGTGTAGAAACATTGGGAGGAGTAATGACAAAAATGATTACTCGAAATACAACAGTGCCAACAAAGAAATCTGAGACTTATTCAACTGCTGTAGATGGTCAAACTAACGTCGAGATTCATGTTTTGCAGGGAGAAAGAGAAATGGCATCAGATAATAAAAGCTTAGGAACCTTTAGACTTGATGGTATTCCCTCTGCTCCAAGAGGTGTTCCGCAAATAGAAGTAACGTTTGATATTGATGCAAATGGAATTTTAAGTGTCACCGCGAAAGATAAAGGAAGTGGTAAGGAACAATCCATTTCTATAACAGGTGCTTCAACTCTTTCAGATAATGAAGTTGATAAAATGGTTAAAGATGCAGAATCAAATGCTTCTGTCGACAAAGAAAAAAGGGAGAAAATTGACTTAAAGAATCAAGCGGAAACTCTTGTTTATCAAACAGAAAAACAGTTGGGAGAACTTGGTGATAAAGTTGATGCTTCAGCTAAAGCTAAGGTAGAAGAAAAAAGTAAAGCATTAAAAGAAGCAACTTCAAAAGAAGATTATGAAGCTATGAAAAAATTATTAGAAGAACTACAACAAGAACTTTATGCAATTGGTTCTTCTGTATATCAACAGCCAGGTAACCAACCTCCAGCACCAGGGACTCCAGATTCAAATGAATCAAATGATAAAGGTGGCGATGATGATGTAATTGATGCAGACTTTACAGAGACAAAAGATTAAATAAAATATTTATTTAGTTCATTTGCTACCCAATGAGAACATGAAGGAGCAAGTAAAAATCCATTTTTATAGAAACCAGTACATATAATTAATCCATTTTCTAGATTTTTCTGAATAGGGGATGGTTCTCCTTCCGGTCTTGATCTAATGCCAAACCATTTTCTCGTTACTCTTTCTCTAGATAGCCAGCTAGGTTTGTTCTCAATAAAATCAGTAAGTTTTTCGAAGACATTATCTTCTGGTTTTTCATGATATTCATCAGTAGAACCAATGATAATTTTATTTTTTGTTAAAGGAATTATGTTTTTGCCATTAATGTTGAAATGTTTTGGCAGGGATAATAAATTAACTTCATGTAAGTTTGTACAAATTTCTAAAGCTTGGCCCAAGACTGGTTTTAATTTGATTTTATGAGGCTTGTCTATTATTAAATTTATTGAATTAAGAGAATTACATAAGATAATTGCATCAGTTTTGATTTCGTTATTACTTCTCGAAGCCGCAATCCATTGTTTGTTAAATCTTTTAATTTTTATTATTTCATCTTCTAAAAAATTAATTTTTTTGTTTTTTAGGTAAACATTTAATGTATCTAATAATGATTGAGGATCTATTCTTCCATCTTTGTGGGAAATAACTCCTTTAATATTTTTTGTCTTGAAAATCTTATTGATATTTTTAATAATGATTGAGTCTTTCTCTAAAATTTCAAGTCCTTGGTTTGTATTGTCGTTAACAAATTTCTCTAGCTTTTCAAATTTTGCATCATTTGTCGTCAACTGAATTAATCGTTTTTCTATATGTAATTCAGGATTAAACTCTTGTAATAATTTGATCCATTTTGGCCACAATTCAAGGCTTTGTTTTCTAAGTATCCAACTTCTGCCATTCCTCTTTTGATATATATATCCCATTAGAAGACCTAATGCAGCACTACTACTATTTTTGTCTAAAGTTGGATCTGCAATTGTTATTTGATACCCTAATTCAGACAGTTCTAATGCGTTAAACTTTCCTATTATGCCAGCACCTACAATCAGTATATGTGGTTTTTGAAAATTTTCTTTTAATCCTTTCATTGATATATTAGGTGTACTTACTTATTTGATTAAACAATTAAATTTTCTTTGGAACATCCTTCAATTATATTCAAAATTGTTTGTCCTGATCGTCCAGGCTTAGTAAGTAAGCTTACAAGTTGGATATCAAATTATGGTGGCAATATCAAGCATTCAGATCATCATACAGATCAAGATGCGGGGCTATTTCTTAGTAGGATTGAGTGGAATAGCATCCATACAACAATTAACAGAAAGGATATTTATGATAAGTTTCAAAAAATTGCAGTTGATATAAATGGAAAATTTAATATTAATTATTCAGATGAGATTCCGAATGTTGCTATTTTTGTGAGTAAACAAAATCATTGTTTAATTGATTTACTTTGGCGAGTAAGAAATGGTGAACTCAAAATGAATGTCCCATTAATAATTTCTAATCATCCTGATCTTGAAAGTATTGCGAATGACTTTAATTCAAAATTTGTTTATTTTGATACTGTTAATTCCTCGAAATCTGATGTTGAAGATCAGATTTTAAAATTAATCGATCAATTTGATATCGATTTTGTTGTATTAGCTAAATATATGCAAATTTTGAGTGATTCTTTTTTGCAAAAGTTTTCTTCAATAATAAATATTCATCATTCTTTCTTACCTGCTTTTAAGGGCGCTCAACCATATCATCGTGCATGGAAAAGGGGTGTAAAATTAATAGGTGCTACAGCACATTATGTAACTAAAGATCTTGATGAGGGCCCAATTATTGAACAATGTACTGTCAATGTAAGTCATAGAGATGAAGTTGATGATTTAATTCGAAAAGGCAGGGATATAGAGAGAGTTGCTTTGGCAAGGGCTGTTAGATTACATCTAAATCACCAAGTATTTGTTTATAAGAGCAAAACCGCTGTTTTTGATTAAAAATAATTTTTAATCCTCTAATTCAATTTGAATTTGTCTTTCATAAATTGATTCTTCATTAAACGCTCTTGCTATTAGGAAACTTGCAATACAGCTAATGAGAACGGGCTTCATAATTAATAAATTTTTTGTTAAAGCAAAAGCTAAGAACATTGCAGTTATTGGTGTTCTTGAACATCCAGCTACAAATGCCCCCATTCCAGCAAATATATATGTACTTGGGGCATGACCTGTAGCAATTTCTACCCAGGTTCCCATGATTAATCCAATAGCTCCTCCTAAGGTGAGCATCGGATAGAATAACCCTCCAGGGGCTCCAGATGCAGCGGCTAATCCTGTTGTTATAAAAAGTATAAATACAGCTAAAAAGGCTATTTCAATATTCGTATTCTTTTCGACTATTATTTTTTGCAATTCATCTAAATTATGGAAAGAGCTAGGCAAAAAAGAATAAATGCTTCCAAGTAAAAGTCCGCAAATACTCATTTTTAGAACAAATTTATTTTTATACCATTTTTTTCCAAGCTTTTGCATAAAAAGAACATACTTACTATAAAGTTCTGCGAATAATCCAATAATTATTCCAAGTAACAAAAGGTAAATAAAATCAATAGGCAAGAAAAAGACAGATGGATCATATTCTTTTTGGATTAAAAAGCCTAGATTGAAATCAAAACCCCCGGCTTTTGGATCTAAACCCAAGGCTTGAATAATATCTGCAGATGAATCTGCTATGAAAGTTGTAATTACGACTAATAATAAGATTACTGGTCTTGCAGAATTTAATAATTCTTCTATTGCGTAAATGAAGCCACCCAAAGGAGCGCTAAATACTGCTGCTATTCCAGCTCCACCTCCAGCAGCAACTATTACTCTTCTAAATGCTAGAGGAGCTTTTAGCCATCTTGCCATTTGCCAAGCAACTGAACCCCCCATTTGAACTGATGGACCTTCAGGACCCAAAGGGAACCCGCTTCCGATTGCAATGATTCCAGATATTAATTTGACTAATCCAACTTTAAGATTCATGGGTACTTTTTTATGTCTTAAAAATCCCATAATTTGACTTACACCTGAACCTTTCGCTGCAGGAGCAAAATTTTTAATCAAAAATCCTGCAATAGCTCCACCAACTGCACCAAATAGTGGTAAGACTGCAACAGACGGAAAATGATTTAAAAGTTCTAATCTCCAATTATTTATAAAATAAATTCCAGTTTTAAAAGAAATACTAGTAATTGATGCCCCTAAACCTGTTAATAGAATTGATATGAAAACAACAAAAGATCTTTGTTTAAGTAATTTTTTAATGCTTCGAGAAGAGTTATTTCCTGTTTTTTTAATATTTTCTTTTATGAGGTTTCGCATAGGCCATGATTACTTTGTCAAGCTGAAATCGTGTATTTCATCAAATTGAAGATAGCGATAAAGTTCATCAGAATATGGATTAATTTTATTTTTAGTAATATCCTGATATTCTTCTATTTCAGGAATTTTTCCAAGAAGTGCACAAACTGCTGCTAATTCTGCACTCCCTAAAAATACTTGAGCATTTTTCCCAAGCCTATTGTCAAAATTTCTTGTACTAGTAGAAAATACAACTGATCCTTCATCTACTCTGGCTTGATTTCCCATGCATAAAGAACAGCCAGGCAATTCTAATCTCGCACCACAATTTTCAAATATTTCATAGTAACCTTCTTGTTTCAGAGTTTCCTCATCCATTTTTGTGGGTGGACAAATCCATAGTTTTGCCTTTAAATTTTTCACACCTTCAAGAACTTTTGCGGCAGCCCTGTAGTGACCAATGTTTGTCATACAAGAACCTATAAAAACTTCATCAATATTTGTATTTGCAACATCAACAATTTCCTTCACATTGTCTGGATCGTTGGGGCAAGCAACTATAGGTTGTTTAACTTGAGATAAGTCAATTTCAATTATTTCTTCGTAACTGGCATTCAGATCTGGCTGAATTAATTCAGGTTTCTTTAACCAATTTTTCATATCATTAATTCTTCTTGATATTGACTTTGAATCTTCATAATTGCTCTCAATCATTTTTTCTAAAAGGCAAATATTGCTTCTTATGTATTCTTGAACAGTTTCCTGTGATAAAAGTATTGTGCTTCCAGCGCATGAGCGTTCAGCAGTAGCATCAGTTAGTTCGAAAGCTTGTTCAAGTTTTAAGTTAGGCAATCCTTCAATTTCCATAATTTTTCCGTTAAATATATTTTTTTTATTTGCTTTCTCAACAGTCAAAAGTCCCTTTTTAATCGCAAAGAGTGGGATTGCATTAACTAAATCTCTTAAGGTTATGCCTGGTAATAAATCGCCCTTAAATTTTACGAGTACTGATTCTGGCATATTTAATGGCATTGATCCTATTGCAGCAGCAAAGGCAACAATGCCCGAGCCTCCAGGAAATGAAATTCCAAGAGGGAATCTTGTATGACTATCTCCACCTGTACCAACAGTATCAGGAAGGAGCATTCTGTTAAGCCAGCTGTGAATTATTCCATCCCCGGGTTTTAGGGCTACTCCACCTCTTTGAGATATAAAGTCAGGTAATTCTTTATGTGTAAGCAAATCTACTGGTTTAGGATATGCAGCTGTGTGACAAAAACTTTGCATAACTAAATCTGCAGTGAATCCTAAACAAGCTAATTCTTTAAGTTCATCCCTCGTCATAGGCCCAGTAGTATCTTGACTCCCAACTGTCGTCATAATTGGTTCACAGGTCATTCCAGGTCGAACCCCCTTTAAACCGCATGCTTTACCTACTATTTTTTGTGCTTGAGTAAAACCAGAATTAAATTCTTTTGGATTTTTTGGCCTGATAAATATTTCACTAGGTTGATAATCTAATTTGTTTCTAATCTTGTCTGTGAGTGACCGTCCAATCATGAGATTTATTCTCCCTCCAGCTTGAATTTCATCAGTAATAGTTGATGGACACAAGTCGAATTGACTTATTACTATTTCATAATTAGTATTTTTTTCAATTTTTTTAATTACGCCTTCAT
>ERZ802819.1509-NODE-1509-length-14210-cov-40.0945_pt1 | contig 14210 bp, 15 predicted proteins | sample MGYA00345647_ERZ802819 | MGnify/ENA primary metagenome ERZ802819 (study PRJEB30503, sample SAMEA104212355) | marine metagenome | biome: Westerlies Biome; feature: [SRF] surface water layer (ENVO:00010504) within the epipelagic zone...; material: water... | reverse complement strand
ATATATTTACAATAATTTCTAAAAATTGTCCTTGCTCTTTAGCAATTTGCATTTGGGCAACTTTACCCAGTGCTTTGGTTTCCTTTTCTAATTCATCGACAAGAGGGTCTTTTCGGTACCCTACCTTTTGAAGATATTGAATTAGATCTTCATTGATAGATAACTGTGTACTCATTAGTTGATTACTTCATATGTATATGGAAGTTCACTTACCTCCGAATCAGTTATTATAAAACAATCCTCAATTTTCTTTCTAACATTTTCATAATCATCTTCTGAATTAGTATAAACTGTCAAAAGAGGTGTGCCAGTATCCACTTTATCACCAATTCTTAACACCTGATCATAACCAACATTAAAATTAATTTTATCCGTCACTTGTTTTCTTCCTCCGCCTAACTCGATAAGAATTAATCCCAAATCTCTTGTTTTAATTTCCTTTACCCATCCAGGTTGTTTTGAAAAAATATCTTTTTTGATAGCTGTTATTTTTAAATGATTATCATGTGATGACATAATGTCAGAAGGACCTCCCAAAGCATGGACCATTTTTTCAAATTTTTCTGCTGCTTGACCATTGGATATTACAGTATCAATTTTTTTTAGAGCATCTTCTTTTGAGAGGTTTTGAGACATCATTAAAATTGAAGCTACTAACTCATATGTTATTATTTCCAGTCTTGATTCTTTTTCTTGGTTTTTTAAAAAATTAATACACTCAGACATTTCCAAAATATGCCCAGCGCTCTTTCCTAAAACTTGATTCATATCTGTTATGATTGCTTCACATTGTAGCCCAGCACCTTGTGCTACTTTTACAAGTGAGTGGGATAATTCTCTTGCTATATCTATAGTGCTATTAAAAGATCCGTTCCCTACCTTCACATCTAAAACTAATGTCTTTAAACCTGATGCAATTTTTTTAGATAGTATAGACGATGTAATTAACGGTAAAGATTCTACTGTGCCTACTATGTCTCTAATTGAATATAATTTTTTATCTGCAGGAGCTAAGTTTGAAGTTTGACCTATAATTGCACAGCCAACTTCTTTTACAACTTTCTTAAAAGTATCTAAATCTGGTTGTGTATTGTACCCTGGTATCGAATCAAATTTATCTAACGTTCCCCCCGTATGTCCAAGACCTCTTCCAGAAATCATTGGGACAAATAATCCGCAGGCTGCTAAAATAGGGGCGAGAATAACACTTGTTTTATCTCCAACACCACCGGTGGAATGCTTATCACAAACTAAATTAGTATCAACAACACCAGTCCAATTAATCGTATCCCCTGAAGTTGTCATCGCTTCAGTTAAATTAACTGTTTCTTCGGGAATCATGCCATTTAAAAAAATTGCCATGCTCATCGCTGCAACTTGTGAGTCCGAAAAAGACCCATCGGTTAGACCTTTTACAAATAAAGAAATTTCTTCCTTCGAAAGGACTTTCTTATCTCTTTTTTTTCTAATTATTTCCTGTGGAATCATCAAATGTCACTTCTGTAATAAAGTTTTTAATTAATTGAAGAATATTATTTTCAGCCAGGCTGGCATTTTCGAGAGTTTCCTTATGACTAAGTTTAGTTTTATTCATTCCTGCTGCTAAATTAGTGATGACACTAATTGCTATAACTGGAAGGTTACAATGATTAGCCACTAATACCTCCGGCACTGTTGACATACCTACAGCATTGCCACCAATAACTTTTAGCGCATTTATTTCAGCTGGTGTTTCAAAATTTGGACCAGAATACATACAATAAATTCCTTCAAAAATTTGTTGATTGGTTTTGTTGGCAATTCCAAGCAATTGATCGCGATAAAATTTATGGTAACCATCACTCATGTCATGAAACCTAGGTCCATACTCATCTTGGTTTTTTCCAATCAAAGGGTTGTAACCACTCCAATTAATATGATCAGATATAGCCATTAAACTCCCCGCTGGCATTTTTTCATCAAGGCTTCCTGCTGCGTTGGTAACAATTAAAAGTTTACACCCGATATCTTTTAATACACGAATTGGTTTCGCGAGACTATTTGGTTCATGACCTTCATAGATATGGGAACGACCATACATGCACACTACTTTTTTATCAGCTATGTTTCCTAAAACTAATTTTCCTGCATGACCTTTTACTGTAGGTTGAGGAAAATCTGGAAGGTCAGTATATGGTATTTCTTTAATAATATTTTGTGGTTCAAAAAAATTTGTTAACCCTGATCCCAAAATAACTGCAATTTCTGGCTGCGTATTTGTTGTTTCTAAAAAAACTTTTGAAGAAGAATACATTATAAATTTTCTGGACCAAAGGAATCAGGAAGTAAATCTTCTAGTGTTGAAGTTTTAATATGTCCATTAACATTGCACATATGAATATTAACATCAAGTGCTGCAAACTCTCTTAGTCTTTGCCTACACCCTCCACAAGGTGAGCAAAGTAAATCTCCAGAACCGATCACCACTACCTCTTTAATTTTTGTAAAACCCTTTGCTACAAGATTTCCTATTGCGCTTGCTTCTGCGCATTGAGATTGGGGGTATGCTGCATTCTCAACATTGCACCCTGCAATAATTGAATTGTCCTCTGTCAGAAATGCAGCACCTACTTTAAATTTTGAATAAGGAACATGGGCATTATCTCTAACATCTTTTGCAGCTTGAAAAAGCTTTTCAAAATTTTCTGAAATCATATGTTCGTTTATCATGAAAAAACAAAAAAAATTATTTATTTCTAAATCTTAAACAATTCTTCTGTTAAATTAGGCAGTTCATCACCCCAGAAAACTTCTCTACGTAAAAATTCTGGATCCTTATCAAAACACATAGACATGGCTGAATTATAAACAGCCCTTGAATCAATAGTAGAATTTAAATCTCTGCCTTCAAATAATTCTTTCTTTTTTAAACCAGGCCAATCTGTATACACCTGTGATTTTTTTAACAAACCACCTGCCATTAATATTGCACTTCCATAGCCATGCTCTGTCCCATAACCTCCGTTTTGTTTAATTGTTCTTCCAAATTCTGTAAGCGTTAAAATAAGAGTGTTATCAAAAGCCTGACCAAGATTTTCATACAATATTTTTACAATTTCATTTACCTCTTCTAGCTCATCTGCATGAGCTCCATCAACACCCCCTTGGGCAGCATGCGTATCAAATCCATCTAATTCAAAAACAGCTACACGTGGACCACTTTGATCTTTAAGTTGCTTTGCAGCTTCTAGAGCAAGTTTTTTTCTATCATCCGAGTCTGTTGCAATTTGCATTGATAGTGGTCTTTGTCTAATTGTATCAAGTGTAGACTTAATGAGTTCATTATGATCACCTTTAAATTCATCATAAATTTGATCTATTAATTTTGTCTCTACAAAATCCGGAGAGGGGAAAAAATTATTATTTTGTGGGACACCACGTAATAAAAGTGGCATCGGTAAAGATATAGCTAACCCTTTGCCAACAATATCTGATGCCAACAATCCTCTACCAAGCCATCCTGTTTTTTCTTTGTACGGAATATGAGCGCCTGTTTCCATTAAGTTTTGCCCATCAAAATGAGATCTGCCCGTGTAAGGAATATTTGTTGCATGCACAAATGCTGCTTTGTCGTTCTGCCATAGTTCATGAAAAATTTCTAATTTAGGATGCAAACCAAAATCACTATTCAACTTAAGAACATCTTCTAAAATAAGTTTTTTTCTTAATTTTTTTAATCTTTTATCTCCAATTACTGGTACTGCTGTTAAACCATCCATCCCTCCACGAAGAGAAATAATTATAAGATTTTTTTTCTGCATTGAAGCAAAGCTTAATTTAGGAAAAAATCCAGAAAGAAATAATGTTGTTGAGCCTCCAATTAAAAAATTTCTTCTTGTACAATTCATACTTTTAATACTCCTGGTAAATTACAAATGACTCCAAATTTTCTTCCTAAATCTTTTTCCGTTGTCCCAAATCTAAATTGATGAATAAGAGATGCCATACTTTCATAATTATCAAAATTATTTTTTAAGCAACTTATAATAAAATCATGCGATTGATTTCCAGATTTAACTAACCGTGGAAGCTCCACTGAAGCAAACCAAAACCGCCGTAATAGTAATTCGGGTGACACCCAATCTGCCTCAACATCACTCCACCCATTTGGTTGTTTAGCTCGATAGGGCGAATGTCCTATTTCTCTAAGTATCCAAGATAACTGCCTCTGTCTATTAGTTGGTCTTGATTTAAAATTATAATTCATCCTATCTGCGGATAAAGGAATATTCAAATCAAACATTCTTGATAATTGCATAAGCCATATTTCTGGAGGATGGAATTTATGTGTAGTGTCATTATATTTAAAGGCTTGCTTTATCACCGCCTTATGAATTTCAATTAAATTACCATTAGATTTATTCCAGGCTTCAATAACAGGATTAATCATTTCTACAGTTGGTTCATCCGTAATAAAATGTCGGCATAATTTTGTTGATACAAACTCAATACACACAGGATGAGTTGCGAGATCATGAATTACTTTGCCAAGCTCTCTTTTTGCATCATTTTTGTACTTAACGCCTAAAACTTGCTTATCTCCCTTTTGATGTTTTTCTTGATCAAACCACACATCTCCAGTTTCTAAATTTTTCCTACTCCATTTATGTCCCCACCCAGTCATAATATAAGCTAATTGAATTACATCATCTTGAGTGTAACCTGCAGACGGAGAAACAGTATGTAACTCTAATAATTCTCTAGCGTGATTTTCATTAATGGTATCTCTTGACTCTAACCCTCTTCTAGAATTTGGCCCAACAGACTCTGAATTATCAAGATGATGAATCATGCACCACGATGTTGTTACTGATTGAACCATGTCTTCAAAAGTTTTAACCATGTTTGGTCTAATAATTTCTCGCTGATAAGGCCCTGTACTAAACTCAGCTAAAAAATCTTTTTCACTGATAGCAAAATGATTTCCCCAGAAAAGCCAAAAACGCTCAAAGACAGGCTGCTGACTATATTTTGTTTGGTAATGCCTGATGGCGTGCTCATTCAACTCAAAGTATCTCTCACCTGTTTTTAACCTAAGGTCATCTTTTGCTTTTTTGTATTCATCTTTGTCATTTTTAAATTTTTTTCTTAAAACTTCTCTGTCACCATATACCCACTCACCATATTTTTTTCTCAGTTCTTTTTCAGCTGGTATGGATCCAGGCCATAGAAGGTCCGGGACAGTGTTTAGCTGACTTAATGCCCAAGGAAGAGGGTCATCTGGCTTTTTATCACTTGGGGAGAGGCCAAAAGCAACTCGTCTAAAAAAATTTAATGACATAGGTTTACAAACTAGTTTACAGATATTTTATAATAATAAAATATTAAAAATGAAAAAAATATCATTAAAAATTTGCGGCATCACAAATTCACAGTCTGTCAAAACTGCCTATAAAAATAAAATTAAATCACTTGGATTTGCGAGTAATAATTTAAATGGCCCAAACACTGCTACTGATAAAAAAATACAAATATTAATTAAAGAATGTAAAAATTATAAAATTGAATCTGTGTTACTTACTCGCTTTGTTTCCTTAGATAAATTAATTAAACAAATAGATTTTACTAAACCGAAAACTATATCGTGCTCATATCACTTTAAGAAAGACGAATTACAACTTTTACGTAAAACATTTAAAAGGTTAAAAATTGGTATTGCAGTAAATCCTGAAAATTTTAATATAAAGTATCTTCGTAATATTAAAAATATTGTGAATATCATATACTATGATCTCAACGTGTATAAAACTAAGAGTATTAAAACATATGCTTTAGTAAAGTGCTTAAAACAAATTCAATCTATAAAAAACCTATCTATTCCTGTTTTTATTGGAGGGGGTATTGATGAAGAAAAAGCTAATAAAATAATAAGTTTATTAAACCCTGAGGGCATTGATGTATCGCGCAATCTCAAAAATGCTAAAAATATAATTTCTTCAAAGAAATTAAAAAACTTCTTACAGCAAGTTGCGGTAGCTTAATTTTTTAACAATATAAGTATCTTTTAGTTGTTCAATTAATTGTTTTACCGTTAATTTAGACACTGGATGCCTGAAGAAAGGATTAATATCCAAAAGAGGGTATAGAACAAAATCTCTTTCTTGTGCACGTGGGTGCGGGATGATTAAATTATTATTTTTAAAAATTTTTTGATCAGAAAAAATAATATCTAAATCAATTTTTCTTGGTCCATTTATAATTCTTTTATTTTTTAGTAATTTTCTTTCTACTAATTGAATTTTATTTATTAATTGGTTTGGTAACATTTCAGATTTTAAACAAACCATACTGTTGTAAAAAAAATTTTGCTTCAAATATCCATAGGGTTTGGATTTATAAATATGTGCAACTTTAGTCACATGACCAATTTTTCCTAACTCAACTAATGCTCTTGATAAATTATTTCTATAATTACCAATATTAGTTCCTAAGGCGATATAATAACTAGTTGGATACACTAACTGTTTCTGATCCGTAACGTTTAGCAACTGCCGTTTTATTAATTTTAACTTTAACTTTTTTAATCTTAAATTTTTTTGCTAACATGTGAGAAGAAGATGTAATGAGTTTTTCCAAAGTATCATAAGAGGACTCAGTAATAAATTGTTTTAATGATTTAGTTATCTTTGAATAATCTTTTAAATTATTCATCGCTTCTAGATCCTTTCCCTTAGCAACACTATAACTAAAATTTAAAGTCACTTTAAGTAATTGCTTTTTCTTTCTCTCCTCTGGGGTGATCCCAATATTTGCAAATATTTTCAGATTTTTAATTTCTACATCGAACATAATTTTTTATACACCTTAAGAGTTTGGTGAGTTTCTTTAACGTCATGCACTCTAAACATATTCACCCCTTTTTTATAGCAATAAAGGGCGGAGGCTACAGAGCCACCGAGACGATTATTAACATCACTCTTGTCAATACCATTGATCCAGCTCTTACGAGATGAGCCTAATAAAACACCACATTTTTTAATTTTGAATTGTTGAATATTTTGCATAATTTCTATGTTTTGTGCAAGATTTTTACCAAAACCAATTCCAGGATCAAACCAAATTTTAGAATGGGGTATTTTATATTTATCAATTTTTTTAAGAGTTGTTTGAAAAATTTTTTTAATATCACTGACAACATTTTTATAAGAATTTACTTTAGATTGCATAATTTTTGGTGGGGCTGGAGTATGCATCAAAACTAAACCATTTTTAAATTTTTTAGTTAATTGAAATAAATCATTTGAACCACCAAAGACATCATTGATGATATGTACCCCGTTCTCTAAGGCGAATTCCTGTGTTTCAATTTTAGAAGAATCAATAGATATTAAAAATTGGTCTTTAGGTAATTTTTTTAAAATAGGAGAAAGTTTTCTAATTTCTTCTTTATAGCTTATTGGATCACTTCCTGGTTTAGTACTCTCCGCTCCTATATCAATAATTTGAGCCCCCTCTTCAATCATCCCCTTAATAGATTTTAAAGCATCAGGGGTTTTATAATTTTTTCCTCCATCACTAAAAGAATCTTTGGTAACGTTACAAATTCCCATAACTGCTGGTGATACAATAGAAAATTTGTTTTTATTAAATATCATAATTTTAATTGAGCTTCGTATATTGAAGACAGTCTTTTAAACATTTTTGTCGACGAGCTAAACCATTTAATTTGAGGAATAGATGAAACTTTAACTACTCCTTTGCCAGAACCAACCAAAATTATTTCATCAGCTGATAACAAGTCTGAAGAGGTTATCGATTTATATGTATATTTATTAGTAAATTTTTTTAATAAATAATTCATTGTTATGCCTCTATAATAATTACCTTTGGGCACAATCATCTGGTTATTCTTAATCATAATTAAGTTTGTTGTTGAACCTTCAAGGATCATCTTTTTACTATAAAATAAGATTTCTTTTTTTTGCATATCAATATTTTTTTGTAACGATAATATTTTTTTATAATGTAGGTTTTTTAGTCTTGCATTCGCTCGTTGATAATTAACAAGTTGACATTGAAAATGATTACTTGGTGTTAGCCGAGATCGAAGAGATATAGATATGAGGTTTTGTTTAACAGCAATTCTAAGAAGGTGATTAAATTTTTTTATGTTTAATTGATGAGGAATTAACTCTAATAATTTTTTTTCAGTTAGAGCGAATTTTATGTTTTGTTTTCTTAAGCTTTTATTTAACTGCGATAAGTGCTCTTTTAAAAAAATATATCTGGGACTTCTTCCTACAACTCTGACTGTTGTAAAAACACCTTTTGACCCCCACAAATGATCGTACTTAACATTATTAAAGTTGTTAAAATTGTAGGACTTTTTGAATAAGAAATTTACCATCAACAGTTAAAAAAGAGTCTGGGTGAAATTGAAAACCATATACATTATTAATAGTATCTTCTATGGCCATAGCAACATTAGATTCTACACATCTCATCGTTATTTTTAATGACAAAGAATTGAAAGGCTCTTTCAGCTTTAAGGAGTGATAGCGACCTGCTAAAAAAACCTTATTGGGCTTAAATAAAGTGCTTTCTTTTAAGGCTTTAACTCTAGACTGATAACCATGATATATTTTTTTTTGAGGAACTATATGGGCATTTTCCGCATATAATATTTGCTGAAAACCAAGGCAGATACCAATAATTTTTTTTTTCCCTTTATACTTATTATATACCTTTTGTGTTTCAGGATAGTTTGAGGGGTTACCAGGTCCTGGTGAAAAAATAATAATTTTAGATTTCTCTAATTGGCGCCAATTAATATCATAGTAATTGGAAACATAAGTTGGAGCAAAACCCTCTAAGAGATGAACGAGATTATAGGTGAAGGAGTCTTCGTGATCGATAACGTAAATCATGTTTTAAATAAATCTAAAAGTGATTTTGCTTTAATATAATTTTCTTTATATTCTCTTTTGGGTTTACTATCGATAACAACACCGCTTGCAGCTGAAATTTCTGCTCGTTTTTTATAATTTAAGATTGAGCGAATAATAATATTAAAACGCATGTCCCCGTTAGAATTTATATAACCAAAACTACCAGTGTAGATATTTCTATTTAATTTTTCACGACCATTAAGAAGTTTTATGGTGTTTATTTTTGGACAACCAATAACGGATCCGCCAGGCATCATGGCAGAAATAATGTCATGATTAGTAATGTGCTTCTTGAGCTTACCTTTTATCTCAGTGACGTAATGATAGAGGTCCCTATACTGTTCAACAGTTTTTAATTTATTGATCTTTACCGTACCCGTTTTACATATCCGTGATAAATCATTTCGCTCCATATCAACAATCATATTATGCTCTTTGCTCTCTTTTTCATTTTTCTTAAAAAAGTTATTTGCAAATTTTTTGGTCATTTTTTTTGTGCGATTTAGAGTACCAGCTATTGGTTTTGTAATTATAACATCTTTCTTTTTTTCAATAAGAGTTTCTGGGGAACAGCTGACAATACTATAATCCTTATCTCTTATTAAAAAACTTTCTGGAGATTCATTAATGCTCATTAATTTCCAAAAAAAATCTACAGCATCAATTTTGGATTTATTTGAATAGGTTTGACATATTTTAATTTGATATGTTTCTCCTAATTGAATTTTTTTAGAAAAATGTTTGAATAAATTAGAATATTTTGATTCATCTAAGTTTAAGTTAAATTTTTTTTGATAAAAATATTTATTTTCATACTTTGAAGTTTGTATTTGTCTAAAATTTTTTAATAAACTTTTAATAACTATATTTTTGCGAATTTTAATTATGGTCTGTGGTTTGTAAACAAGTCCTGGATAAAAATTTAAACTTTGTTGTTTAGGAATTTTAATTTTAATATTTTCACATAAAAGCTGAAAACCAAAAAAACCAACGTAACAATTTAATTCCTTAATTGGAGATTTTAATTGTAAAGTTTTCTTGTTAAGAAAATTTTTAAAATTCTTAGAATTTAAAGTAATCTTCTCTTTGAAATCAGTATAAACGTCGTATCCACCAATAGTTTTGTATATTATTAGTGGTTTATTTGATTGAAAAATCTTATTGAGGTATTCTTTATTGTTCAGCACGTAAATCTATTATAATTAGGTAAAATATATGAAACATACCTTTATTCAAAAAATTGTTTTTTTGCTTGTATTATTTTTCTCTAGCGTAGTTTTATCGCATGGGACACTAATTATTCCAAATGTAGAGCATGAAAAAGGATACATTCATGTAGCTATATATGACTCACAAGATGCTTTTCTCAATGAAGATCAAGCGATTGAGGTAATCAGAAAAAAAGCAAGTAAAGGGAAAGTCACCGTACCATTTTCAAAAATACACGAAGGTCAAATTGCATTTGTAATATATCATGATGAAGATAATAATGGTGAATTAAAAACAGGTCTCTTTTGGCGACCAAAAGAGGGCTTTGCTTTTAGCAACAATTATAATCCCAAAGGACCGCCAAAGTTTAAAAAAGCAGCAATAATGTTGGAACATGGAGTGCCGGTTGAGATAGAGTTGAATTATTAAACACTATTAAGTTATGGTCTTAAAAATTCACAACACATTAACGGGAACTAAAGAAGTGTTTAAGCCTGTAGATGAAAGCCATGTCAGAGTCTATGCGTGTGGACCAACGGTTTATAACTTTGCTCATATTGGTAATGCAAGAATGGCAGTTGCTAATGATCTATTAATAAATGTTTTGCGAACACAATTTAAAAAAGTCACCTATGTTTCTAACATCACAGATATTGATGATAAAATTATAGAAGCAGCGCATGAGCTCAATGAACCAATTAAAAATTTAACGACAAAATATACAAAAATTTATAACGAAGATATGAGTTATCTTAATGTGCAGCTTCCTGATATTCAACCCCGAGCAACTGATCATATAGGAGAGATGATAGATCTTATTACAAAATTAATAAACAGTGGTAACGCATACGAAAAAAATGGTCATGTATTATTTCATGTTCCAAGCTATTCAAAATACGGTGTTCTATCTAAAAGAAACAGGGATGAACAAATTGCTGGAAGTAGAGTTGAAGTGGCGCCTTTTAAAAAAGATCCAGCTGATTTTATTTTGTGGAAACCATCACCTGACCCTATGCCAGGTTGGGAATCACCTTGGGGATTTGGTCGACCAGGTTGGCACTTAGAGTGTTCAGCGATGTCTGAAAAAACTTTAGGACTTCCATTTGATATTCATAGCGGTGGAATGGATTTAGTTTTTCCACATCATGAAAATGAGATTGCCCAAACTTGCTCATTACATAAAAATCATGACCCTGATAATTTTGCGCACTTTTGGTTTCATAATGGTTTTGTTAATGTTGAGGGAGAGAAAATGTCAAAATCAATTGGCAATATTCGATTAGTTCACGATTTAAAAAATCAGTACAGTGGAGAAGTGTTAAGATTAACTCTTTTATCAGCTCATTACAGGCAACCTCTAAACTGGACTAAAGAAATAATAGATCAAAACAGTAAAATGTTGGATCGTCTTTATCGCTCTCTAAAAGATCTGCAAGATATAGAATTAACTTCTGAAACTTTATCCAATGACGTTATGGAAAGCTTATTAGATGATTTAAATACCCCTAAATTATTGGCCCATCTTAATACTTTGACCAACAAACTGTCTACGGCCAATAGAGATGAAAAAATTAATATCAAAAATAATCTTATCGCGGCTGGGAAAATTTTAGGAATAATGAAGGAAGACCCTGATGTATGGCTTGGTTACAATCAATCGTCAAATCCTGAAAAAGAAGAAATAGAGGGGTTGATAAATCAACGTAATGAAGCTAGACGCGACAAAGATTTTAAACTGGCAGATGAAATTAGAGACAAACTTAAAATAAAAGGTATTGAAATAGAAGATACAAATAACGGGACTATTTGGCGAAAAGACTCATGAGCGATAATATTACAATTACTTTTCCAGATGGAAATACAAAATCAGTAGAAAAGGGTATCTCTGGTTTTGATCTTGCAAATCAAATATCTAAATCCCTTGCTAAAGAGTCAGTGGCAATCCAAATTGATGGGAAAGTTTGTGACCTTTCATTAGAGCTGAATCAAGATTGTAAGGTTGTTATAATTAAAAGGGAAAACGAGGAAGCTCTAGATATTATTAGACATGATTGCGCACATGTTATGGCTGAAGCAGTGCAATCCCTTTTTCCTGGAACACAAGTAACTATTGGGCCATCAATTGAAAATGGTTTCTATTATGACTTTGCACGTAAAGAACCTTTTACTCTCTCTGATCTACCTAAGATTGAAAAGAAAATGCACGAGATTATCAATAGAGGAGAAAAATTTACGAGAGAAGTTTGGTCACGTGATGAAGCAATAAATTTTTTTAAAGAAAAAGGTGAAGAATATAAAGTTGAGCTAATTAAAGATTTAGACTCTGATGAGGAAATCACAATATACAAGCAAGGTGAGTGGCTTGATCTTTGTCGCGGTCCTCACATGATAAGCACCAAACAGATTGGTAAAGGTTTTAAATTAATGAAAGTGGCTGGTGCCTATTGGAGAGGTGACTCTAATAATACAATGCTCACTCGTATCTATGGAACTGCTTGGAGAAATGAAAAGGAACTGGAAAATCACTTACAACAAATTGAAGAAGCGGAAAAAAGAGATCACCGTAAACTTGGAAAAGAAATGGATTTATTTCACTTTCAAGAAGAAGCTCCTGGAGCTGTATTTTGGCATCCTAAAGGATGGAAGTTATTTCAATCTTTAATAAATTATATGCGAAACAGACAAGATAAGGCAGGGTATGTAGAGACTAATACACCTGACATGATGGATAAATCTCTTTGGGAAACCTCTGGTCACTGGGATAAGTTTAGTGACATGATGTTTAGAACTGAAGCAAAAGATGACAAAATATATGCAATCAAACCAATGAATTGTCCTGGTGCTGTAGAAATTTTTAAACAAGGATTAAAAAGTTACCGAGACCTTCCATTTTTATTAGCTGAATTTGGAAAAGTTCATCGCTACGAACCATCAGGTGCATTACATGGATTAATGCGTGTTAGAGCTTTTACACAAGATGATGCGCATATCTTTTGTACTGAGGATCAAATTACTGAAGAAAGTAAAATAGTTTGTGATCTCATACTGAGTATTTATAAAGATTTTGGCTTTAATGATGTTAGGATAAAGTTTTCTGATAGACCTGAAAAACGTGTTGGTGAAGATGCTGTTTGGGACAAAGCAGAAAAAGCACTGATGCAAGCAATGGAAGCGACAGGTCTTGAATATACTCTTAATCCAGGCGAAGGAGCATTTTATGGCCCAAAACTTGAGTTTGTTTTGCGGGATGCCATTGGCCGTGATTGGCAATGCGGCACACTGCAAGTAGATTTAAATTTACCTGGCAGACTTGGAGCAACATATATTGCTGAAGATGGTCAAAAGAAAGTTCCTGTTATGTTACACAGAGCCCTCTTTGGATCCCTAGAGAGATTTACAGGAATATTAATTGAGCACTATGCAGGGCATTTACCATTATGGTTATCTCCTTCTCAAATTGTAGTTGCAACAATTACATCTGAGTCAGATAGTTATGCTTATGAAGTTAAAGAGCAATTAATTAAAAATGGACTACGTGCAGACGCAGATATTAGAAATGAAAAAATTGGTTATAAAATTCGCGAACACAGTAATTCTAAAATACCTGTTATTCTTGCTGTTGGAAAAAAAGAAGCTGAAGAAAAAACTGTATCTGTTAGACGTTTAGGAAGTCAAAATACAACAGTCGTTAAACTTGATGAATTAATTAACGATTTAAAAACAGAATCACTTTCACCAATCAATTAAAATGTCAGAATTCAATATCGGTAATTTTCCATCTACACGACTACGAAGACTTCGTATGAAAGAGTTCTCAAGAAGAATGGTGAGTGAAAATAATTTATCTGTTGATGATTTAATTTGGCCATTATTTGTCTGTGAAGGGAATAATGTTGCAGAAAAAATAAATTCAATGCCGGGTGTTTTTAGATATTCTATTGATAATATTTTAAAAGAATTAGAAACTGTAGCTAAATTAAGAATTCCTGCCATCGCATTATTTCCACAGATTGATAATGCTTTAAAAGATGAAAATGGTTCTCAAGCAATTGATGAAAATAATTTAATTTGTCG
>ERZ802819.1508-NODE-1508-length-14214-cov-24.8718_pt1 | contig 14214 bp, 16 predicted proteins | sample MGYA00345647_ERZ802819 | MGnify/ENA primary metagenome ERZ802819 (study PRJEB30503, sample SAMEA104212355) | marine metagenome | biome: Westerlies Biome; feature: [SRF] surface water layer (ENVO:00010504) within the epipelagic zone...; material: water... | reverse complement strand
CAACTTCACCATCAATTTTAATATTCCAAGGTTCTGTTTTAAAATTTTGAGATTTTTCTACAGGATCTGATTTTCTAGTGCCAAATTCATAGTAGTTATTATAAGTACTTATGTATCTGTATTCAGTTGGTTCTAAACTATTCGTTGATGCATAGGCATTATTTAGAAAATTTTGACCAATCATTAAGGAACTTGTTGATAAGCCAAGTTTCTTAATAAAATCTCTTCTCTTTAAGTAAATTTTTTCAGGAGTTATTTCTGAGAAACTAATTTTTTTCATTAATTATAGGGTTTCCTTTTAACCATGCGCTATCATTATTTTGATAATGTTCTTTTTTCCATATTGGAGCTCTTTTTTTAATTTCCTCAATGATATACCTTGATAAAACATAAGCTTGATCTCTATGTTTGCAAGCAACTGCAATAATGATACTTATTTCTCCTAAATTTAAATAACCTTTTGCATGTTCTATATAAACGGATTTATCTTTAATGTTTAATTTTTGATCAGCTTCATTGTAGATTTCTTGAAAACTATTGGTAACAAGCGTATCATGGCTATCGTACGTAATTCCTATTACACTTTTATTATCGTTTTGATTTCTCACGGTGCCAGTAAAAAAAATTGATGCTCCATAATCATGAGATGAAATGAAATTTTCAGCTTCTATAATTGATAATTTCTTTTCTTTAGTATCTATAATTTTAGCGTGAAGCATTAACCTCCTCCAATTGGCGGAATAATAGCAATCTTTTCATTTTTTGTTATTTTATAATTGTCGCTAATAAAATTATTATTTTCTGAGCAAAATGCTGAGGAATTTACAATTTTTTTGAAATTTTCGTTTCCACTAAAATTTATATCAAGATAATTTAGCATTTTTTTTCTTATATCTTTAATTGTAGAATGACTATCAACATCGAATTCTAATAAGTTTTGATCGCTAAAATCCCTACTAGCTCCAAATAGTTCAATTTTAATTTTCATTACGTTCTTTATTTAAAATAAGTCTTTTAAAAAAGTTGGAAGACCATCTGGATTTTTCCACAAACCACTTTTTCCACCCTCTTTGATTAATAGTTTAATATTATCAATTTTTAAATTTGGATTTACTATTTTGCTGAGGTCATAAAGAGTTATAAGAGCAGCATTTACCCCCATAATAGCTTCCATTTCAACTCCAGTTTTTGCATAAGCTGAAACAACACAAAATACTTCTAACGAACAATCTTCATCATGCATAATAATTTTAGTAGCTGTATGATCTATTGGCAATGGATGACACAAAGGTATTAATTCGCTAGTTTTTTTAACTCCTAAAACTGCAGAAACTTCTGCTAAAGCTACAGGGTCTCCTTTTGGCATTTCTTTATTTTTTATTAAACTAAAAACTTCTTTACCAACATAAATTTTCCCAGAAGCCAAAGCCCTTCTAAATGTCTCTTTCTTAGAAGAAACATCAACCATATTAAAAGAATTTTTTTTAAAAATTTCATCTGCCCAATCTTTTAATTCATTTTTACTTATTACTTTTAAATTTTTCATATTATCCACCCGTTGTTGATAAATTTTTTGTTAGACCAGTTTCGCCTAGCTCTAAATAATGAGACTCTTTTTTATAATTAAGTTGTTTAAGTATTAAATCTTTTAACTCTTCTATTTGATTATCTTTTTGCATTAAATGTCTTATATTTATTCCTGTGTTACCAAATAAACATAATCTCAAATCACCTTTAGCAGTTATTCGAAGTCTATTACAACTTTTACAAAAATCTTTAGAGTAAGGTGCAATAACTCCAAATTTACCTTTAAATTTAGGATTTAAATAGTTTTTAGATGGACCTGCATCTTTGCCAAAAGTTTGAACAATCCAATTTTTATTATTTAGATAGTTCGTAAATTTTTTGGCAGAAACATGATACTTATTAAAATAGTCTAAGTTGTCACCAGTTTGCATTAATTCTATGTATCTAAAATCTATTTCATTATTTTTTATAAATTCTGCCCATTGATCAAAATCTTTCTTAGAGTCGTTAATTCCTTTTAGTAATACCGCATTGATTTTAATGTTGTTAAAATTTAATTCTTGTAAATTTTTGATACCTTTAAGAATTTCAGGAAGTCTATCGTGTCCAGTTATTATTTTAAATGTTTCGGGATTTAAACTATCAATACTAATATTAATTCCATCTAATCCACTATCTTTTATATTTTTTGCAATCTTATCCAAACGATATCCATTTGTTGTAATAACAGTTTTTTTAATTCCAGAATTTTTTTTTATTATTTTAATTATTTCAAAAAAATCTTTTCTTACTGTTGGTTCACCACCAGTTAATCTAATTTTACACACACCAAGTTCTGACAGTGCTTTTGCTAATCTTCCTATTTCATCAGCATTAATAAACGTTCTGTTATCACTTTTATCAATTTTATATCCATCAGGTAAACAGTACCCACACTTAAAATTACAAACGTCTGTAATTGATAATCTTATATAAGGAAATCTTCTACCGAAACTATCTTTAAGAATATTCATATGATGTAAATGGTACCAACAGTCTACAACAATTAAAAGTTAATTTAACTATTTAATCGACCCATTTCTTTAAGTTCAACTTCTAACTTATCTAACTCTTCACCACCAGCCATCATACCTAGTAGTTCTTCTCGACTGATATCTTTTTTATTAAAAGTACCCAAACTTCTACCTCTGTTTAGAACAGTAAAGCTATTTCCAACTGGATAAGCATGATGAACATTGTGAGTAATTAAAATTACAGCTAATCCTTCAGATGCTGCTTTTACAACATATTTTAAAACCATAGATGCTTGATGAACTCCAAGTGCAGAAGTCGGCTCATCTAAAACTAAAACTTTTGCCCCAAAGTATATAGCTCTTGAAATAGCCAAACATTGTCTTTCTCCTCCAGACATTGTTCCAACTGCTTGAGATGGATCTCTAACATCTATTCCTATTTGGCCCATTCTTTCAGAGGCAATTTTATTTGCCTTTTCAATGTCGAATGTTTTAATGAATGGTATCCCTTTTAATGGTTCCCTACCCATAAAAAAATTTCGAGTGACACTCATTAAAGATACTAAAGCAAGATCTTGATAAACAGTTCCAATACCAATATCCAAGGCATCTTTAGGAGAGTCAAACACAGTTTTTTTACCTTCAATTATAATTTCACCTTCATCAGGTCTGTGAACACCGGCAAGAGTTTTAATTAATGTAGATTTTCCCGCACCATTATCTCCAAGTAAACACATAATCTCACCTTTTTTAAGCTTCATAGTGACATCTTTAAGAGCAATTACTTTTCCAAAAAACTTACTGATATTATTAAATTCAATTAAATTTTCTGACATTATTTACTTTCAGTTACTCTTTTTCTTACATAATTATTGAACACAACTGCAATCAACATCATTGCACCTAAAAATACTTTAAACCAATCAGTATCAACATCAGTATAAAATATTCCCATTGAAACAGTTCCAAAAATTAAAGCTCCAAAAGCTGCACCTATTGCAGATCCATAGCCTCCAGTTAATAAACAACCACCAACAACAGCGGCAGCAATTGCCTCTAATTCTTTTAAATTTCCTCTCATCGTGTCAGCTGATCCAGCATCTAAGACTTGGATCGTTGCAAAAACTGTTGCAGCGACTGCTGTTCCTATAAATAAACTTATTTTAACTCTACCAACAGGAACTCCAACATTAGTTGCTCCATTTTTATCTCCACCCGAAGCAAAAATCCAGTTTCCATATCTTGTTTTCATTAATATCCATGTTGCAAATAGTGTTGCAGCAATAAACCAAATTACAGAAGGAGGTATTCCTGTTGCTAAAGGAGTTCCATCAGTTCTTAACGCAATTAAATTCATTGAACCTAACCAATTAAATAGCCAAGTAAAAGTATCTGTCGCAAAGATCCATGCAATTGGATCATTTTCAATTAAAACTCTTAACCCTGGTACTTGAGTTCTACCAGTAATTAATCTTGTTATAGCTAATGTTGCACCTCTTAGGATAAACAACATAGCAAGTGTAACAATGAATGAAGGAAGTCCAGTTTTTACAACTAGAATTCCATTAAAATAACCAACAAGCACAGCCATTGCAAAAGCAAAAATAATACTTGTCCATAATGGCCAGCCCCAGTAGATAGCAGGAATTGCAATACAAATTCCAGCAAAACCAATCATAGATCCTATTGATAGATCAAACTCACCACCAATCATTAACATTGCAGCAGCAATTGCAATAATACCTAAATTTGCAGATACATCTAAAAAGTTTAGCATACCGTAAGCACTAAACATTCCAGTATCACCAGCTACAATTCCAAAAAATATAAATACCAATATTGCACCACCAAGGGCACCTAATTCTGGTCTATTTAAAAGCAGTCTTAATTTAGAGACTTTTTGAAGTCTTTCATCTTGATCAAAACTTTTTTTTGAAGCTATACTTTTGGCTTTATCTGACATTAATTTTTTTTTGAATTTTTATAAAAAAAGGCCTAACTAAAAACTTAGTCAGGCCTTTTAAATTATTTCTTATCTGTAACCTTGAGCTGCCCACTTAATTACTTTAGCAGCATTAGCAGGAGTTACGAAACCAGGACCAGTCATTACTACACCAGCTGGCATTGTTCCATATCTCATGTACTGACCAAAGATAGCGATCGGTAAGTAACCTTGTAGGTATTGTTGTTGGTCAATTAAAAACTCTACTTTACCTGCAGCAGCAGCTTTTAACATGTCTGGTGACATATCAAATGTACCAAGTTTAACACTACCAACTTTTCCAGCAGACTCTAAAGCTTTAAGAGCAGCTTCACCTGCAAGACCAGCACCTAAAGTAAGGATAGTGTCATATCCACCACCTAATTTAGCAGCAACAGCTTTTTGAATTTCAGTTGGGTCATTAGAAGTTCCTAATATATCAACTGAACCACCAAAACCTTTTTTGAATCCAGCACATCTTCTGTCTAGCGCAACGTTTCCAACTTCGTGGTTAACACATAGTGCTTTTTTACCACCAGCAGCTTTCATTTTTTGTCCGCCACCTACACCAGCTTCAAACTCAGTTTGTCCAACGTGAGCAGAAATACCTAGTGATGCAAAGTCATCAGAACCAGAGTTCATTGAAATTACTGGAATTCCAGCAGCGATAGCAGCTTTAACTGATTTACCTAAAGCAGCAGCATCTGGAAGAGTAATCACAATACCTTTTGGTTTTTGTGAAACTGCGTTGTCAATTAATTTAGCCATTTCAACCATGTCGAAAGTAGCGGGTGCAGTATATTTGCAAGATATTCCCATATCTGAACAACCTTTGTCTACACCATTCTTAGCAACAGACCAAAACGGGTCATTAGCTTGTCCGTGAGATACAACAATCACGTCTACTGCAAAAGCAGACACTGAAAGCATAACCCAAGCAGCAAAAGCTAAAATAGATTTATATAATGTTTTCATTTATTTTCCCTCTTGTTAATAAAAGTTAACTTTTTAAGCGCGGACCGTATCACAATAAAAAGTGATTTGTCAAAGTAGGTTATTTAAATATGTATAGTTATTATACATAGTTTATAATAAATCTAAATATACAATTATAAGTTGTAATTAAAATTTTAATTTTATTTGTTTTTTTTGTTTTAAAGACAATGAAGCAGCATTTGCAATAATTAATGCTCTTCTACCATCTTCAAAAGTTGAGAGAGGCTTTGAATTTTTTTTAATAAATTTTGATAAGTCATTTAATTGGAGATTATAGGCTTGTTTATATCTCTCTATAAAAAAATGTTGCAATGGTTTTTTTTGTGCAGTGTTTGATTTATTGTAAATTTCAGTTTCGTTTAGATTTTTATTTCCTGAAATTAACATTCCTTTGTTGCCGAATAACTCAACTCTTTGGTCATAACCAAAACTACAATGTCTTGAATTCGTAATAATACATTGTACTCCTTTTTTAGAATTAAGAATACAAGATGCTAACTCGTAATCATTTATTTTATTAAATCTTTTATCAGACATATTGGTTGCAGTTGAAAAAATTGAATTTAATTCATCTTTATCTAAATAAAATCTTAACAAATCAAAATCATGGATCATCATATCTTTGAAAATTCCTCCAGAAATTTTTAAATATTCTATTGATGGAGGTGAAGGATCTCTACTAGTTATAATAATCTTTTCTAAATTTCCAATAACTCCTCTTTTTAGATCTTTTTTTAATGAGTTATGACCTGGGTCATATCTTCGGTTAAATCCTAGTTGAATTTTTGGATTTAAACTTTTAATTTTTTTTTTACATCTATTAATTTTTTCAATACTTAAATCTAAAGGTTTTTCACAAAATATTACTTTTTTATATTTTACTGCTTCTTCAATTAATTTGATGTGAGTGGATGTACTTGAAGCAATAAATATTGCGTCTATCTCTTTATCTCTAAATGCTACTTTAGGGTCATTAATACCAATAGATAAAAATTTTTTTGCAATTTTATTTGTTAAATTTTTATCTAAATCAAATACATACTTAAGCGTAAAATCGTTGTGCATTAAGAGATTTTGGCCATGCATTTGACCAATTCTACCCAATCCAATTAATGCAATATTAATCAAATTTTAACCCATCTTTTTTTTCTAGATGAAATTTTACACGCATTAATAAATTTAGCAGTTTCTAGACCTTCATCTTCATTAGGATAAAAGTTTCTTTGTTTTGTTTTACTCTTTATTGATGTAGCAAATTCTCTATAAATGTTTGCAAAAGCATCTAGATAACCTTCTGGATGCCCAAATTTAATTCTTGAGAATTTTTTTGATAATTCAGCATTATGAAATCCTCTTTCAAGCAACTTTACAGCACCTCGGGAAGGATTAAATTTTAAGTAACCAGGATCATTTTGCACCCATTCAATACTCCCTTTTGATCCAAATATTCTAATTCTTAAACCATAGACACCACCTTTTGCCATTACACTTGTCCAAAACATTCCTTTTGCTCCATTAGTAAAGTTGATCATTACTTGAGCATTATCATCCATCTTAATTTTTTTAGAAACTTGTTTTATGTCAGCAAAAATTGTTTTTCCTTTTAATCCAGATATATAAGAAGCTAAGTGATAAGCGTGAGTTCCTATTTCATTAAGCACGGCTGAAGCGCCAACTATCTTACTATCAAGTTTCCATTTTAAATTTTTTTTTGCATTCTTACTCGTTAGATTTTTTCCATCAGACCAATCCTGAACGTATTCAACATTTACATATTCTACTTTTCCTATTTTACCTTTTTCTACTAAAACTTTTGCTTCTCTTACCATTGGGTATGCTGAGTAGTTATGTGTTAAAGCATATTTAATTTTTTTATTTAATTTAATTTTTTTATAAAGTTTTTTTGCCTGTTCTAAATTTCCAGCAAAAGGTTTGTCTGAAATTACATGAATATTTTTATCTATAAATGTTTCGGCAATAATTTGGTGACTCGATGGGGGAGTCATTATAGCTACAACGTTTATACCATCTTTTCTTTTTGCCTCTTCGTTAGCCATTTCTTTATAATTTGAGTAACATCTTTCTTTTGAAACACCTATTTTTCTTCCAAATTCTGTTGATGATTTAACATTTCTTGAAAATACACCCGCAACAATTTCATATTGATCATCATATCTAGCAGCAATCCTATGAACATGTCCTATCCATGATTTAGAGCCACCACCAACTATTCCAAGATTTAATTTTTTTGTTTTCATTATTAATATTGTTTTATATATCATAACAAAAATTTTTATTATGTCAGTAAAATTAGGAATAGCACCAATTGCATGGAGTAACGATGACATGCCTGAACTTGGTGGTGAAACTTCTTTAGAACAATGTTTGGATGAAGCTAGTCAAGCTGGATTTATAGGAATAGAGTCGGGTGGAAAATTTCCAAAAACTTCTAAAGAACTTTTACCGAAGCTAAATAATTATAATTTGAATTTATGTTCTGGTTGGTATGGAGGAAATTTAAGACAAAATTCAACTGATGAAGAAAAACAACTAATAAGGGGTCAGCTAGATCTATTTAAAGATTGTAATGCTCCATGTATAGTTTTTGCTGAAGTTTCAGGCTCAATTCAAGGAGATCCTAACAGAAAACTTTCAACTAGACCTCAAATGGATAATGAAGAATGGAATTCATTCTGTAATAAATTATCTGAAATGGGAAAATTTTTAGAGGGTGAAGGCATGCCACTAGCTTATCACCATCATATGGGAACAGTTATTGAAACTCATGAAGATACTATCAGACTTTTAGAAAATACTGATGATAGTGTTAAGCTAACTTTAGATACTGGACATATGTTGTTTGCTCAAGGAAATTCAAAGAAAATCTTAGAAGACTTTAGTAGCCGTATAATTCACATTCACTGCAAAGATATTAGAAAAAATGTTTTAGACAATTCATTAGAAAATGATTTGAGTTTTAGAGGTGCTTTTTTAGATGGCGCTTTTACAGTGCCGGGTGATGGATGTATCGATTACAAACCTTTATTTGATATTCTAAAGGTTAAGAATTATTCAGGATGGCTAGTGGTTGAGGCGGAACAAGATCCAGCAAAAGCAAATCCATTTAAATATGCTAAGATAGGTTATAAGTATCTAACTGAAACTCTAAAAGCTAGTAATATTGAAATTTTTAAAAATTAGTTATCTATAAACAGAAGTTAATTCATTATTTCCTGCCGCAACACAAGGTGATTTAAAACATGTGCCAACTACCCATTCAGACCCAGGATCTGGTAAAAAATTTGATGACATTAAGAAAATAACTCCCATTTCAACAGATTGGCCTGCTTTACCTTCAGCTTTAATTCTTGGATCTGGGTCGGTTCTTACTGTCGTGTCTTCTGAAAAGGGATTTTCAATATTAAGATTTTTATTGATATAGCCAACTACTTTGTCGGCTATCCATTCTCCATCACAAGGGTCGCCCCAAACAGTAGATTTCCCTTCATCATTATTCCCACAGTTATTGATTTCATCATTAATTAAATTAACAACTTTATTGTGATTATCCTTAACAAGATTTGCTCTTGCCTCTACAGCTGGTCTAGTGCTTGCAGTCCAAATTAACATACCAACAACAAAAATTGCAGAAAATGATACCAAAAATTCTAAAAAACCAAAATTTTTTAAATTAATTCTCATATTATAATTTTACAATTTTCGATTTATCTATTTTTTGATCAAAATAATCTATGATATTTTGAATTGTCTCCATACCCATTCTAATCATGCATTCATCAGTGAAAGCTGCAGTGTGAGGACTTAAAAATACTTTTTCATTTTTAATAAGTGGGTTATCATTTTCAGGAGGTTCTTTTTCAAATACATCAATTGCAGCTCCAAAAATAAGGTCTTCATTTAGTGCTTTATCTAAATCTCTTTCATGAATTATCCCACCTCTTGCAGCATTAATTAAAATACAATTTTTCTTCATAGTCTTTAATAAATCATAATTAATTAAATTTTTTGTTTTATCGTTTAAAGGCATATGAAGAGATACTACATCCATGTCAGTTATTGATTGATTAAGGTCTTCAACTTTTTTTCCTCCTAATGCTTCAATTGCTTCTTTTTCAACAAAAGGATCATAAACAAAAACATTCATTTCAAAACCCAAACATCTTTTTATCAATGCTTTTCCAATTCTACCAAAGCCCATAATTAAGAAGTTTTTCTTCCATATTTCAATTGTTTTTGGAAGTTTATTTCTATCTTTGAAATTTCCATCTCTAACTGTTTTATCGAATAAATTTTTTCTCTTAGCAATATGTAACAAAACAAACATTACATGTTCAGCTACCGTAACAGCATTAGCATTTGCAGTAATAGCGATTTTAATATCTTTTTCTTTTGCTTTTTTTAAGTCTATATTGTCGTATCCAACTCCGTGTCTTGAAATAATTTTAAGATTTTTTGCTTCCTCAATTACTTCTCCTGGTAAATTTGCAATTCTAATTGATGCTCCATCACAATCTTTAATTTTAGACTTTAAGTTTTCCACAGAAACATCATCAGTAACATCAACTTCAAAATTTGGATGATTTTTGAATAGCTCCATTCCCTTGTCATGGACTTTTTGTATAACTAGTATTTTTTTTTTATCACTCATAATTTAATCTAAAGAAGTTTTTTAATACGCAAAAATATCAATATTGTAAATTAAATTTTTAAAAGATTATATATTATCTATATTTATTCAATTAAAGTTGAAATTATTTGATTATTAAAATAAATTTAATTGTGGATTTAACTTTCAAAATTATCTTATTTTTTTTTACCTATCTTCAGAAAGTAAATACTTTTTTTTTAAGAATTGGTCGAAATTTTGCTTGGGTTGCAATTTTATTAATGGTTGTTGTGATAATGATACAGGTTTTTTTTCGATATGTGTTGAATAATGCTTTGCCGTGGCCAGATGAAGTTGCAAGATTTTTAATGTTATGGATGACTGGTCTGATTGCTCCTTCTGCCTATAGATGGGGTGGATTTGTATCTATAGATATTTTAGAGAGATTTTTGCCAAAATTAATGTCAAATTTATTAATTCTTTTTCTATTAACTTTATCATTAGGTGTTTTAATTATTGGGTTTGAGCTAGGTCTTAAACATATAAACGCTGGTTGGATATTTAGCTCAGCATCTATCAAGATACCTTACCACTTAATTGGAGGTAAAGCAGAAGCTATTAAATTAGCCTGGATGTATATGTCTTTACCTGTTGGTATTTTTTTTATGATTTCTATAAATATTGAATTAATTTTTAGAAATATTTTATCTAATTTTACAAAATTAGAATTACCAAATGATACAGATCAACAAAAATTAGAGGCTCAATAATGTTGATTTGGTTCTTGCCACTGTTTTTATTATTTTTAATGATCGGCTTGCCAGTTTTTTTTGGTCTTTTAGCTGCTCCAGGAATTTTACTTTGGTTAAATGATCAGGGAAGAGATGGGGCGATGCTTTATAGAAATATTTATAATGGCATCGACAGCTTTCCTTTAATGGCAATTCCATTCTTTATGTTAGCAGGTGAATTGATGAATAGAGGAGGAATTACTCTTAGATTAGTAGAATTCAGCCAGGCTATGATGGGTCATCTAAAAGGAGGTTTGGCTCATGTAAATGTTTTGACTTCCATGTTATTTGCAGGCTTATCTGGTTCAGCTGTAGCTGATACTTCAGCGATAGGCTCAATGTTAATTCCTGCAATGGAAAAACAAGGTTATACAAAAAAATTTGCTGCAGCTATTACAGCCGCAAGTTCAGTTATAGGTCCAATAATTCCACCTTCAGGAATAATGATTATATATGCTTATGTCATGGGGGAAAGCGTTGCGGCTTTATTTCTTGCAGGAATTGTTCCTGGAATTTTAGTTGGAGTAAGTTTAATGGTTACAATTAAATTTATGGCGAAGCGATATAATTTTCCAGCTGTAACCAAAAAAACAACATGGAGCCAAAGAGGCAAAGCATCTTTAAAAGCTTTTTTTCCTTTAATGACACCAGTAATAATTCTTGGAGGAATTCTGGGTGGAATTTTTACTCCTACAGAAGCTTCTGCAGTGGCTGCTGCTTATGCAATGTTTATAGGATTATTTGTTCTAAAATCTTTAGAGTGGAAAGAGATACCCAAAGTAATGACTAAAGCTGCAATGGTCTCATCAGTTGTGCTTCTTCTAGTTGGTGCTGCAATGGCATTTAAAACAGTTGTTAGTTTATCCCATGCTCCTGAGTATCTAGCTCAATTTGTGTTAGGATTAAGTGACAATCCATATATTTTATTATTTTTAATTAATATTTTATTATTTATTGTTGGGATGTTTTTAGACGCAGGACCAGCAATAATAATCTTGGGTCCTATCTTAGGACCAGTTTTTGTTGAGCTTGGAGTTCATCCTGTTCATTTTGCTATCATCATGTCAGTAAACTTAACTGTTGGATTAGCTACACCTCCAATGGGGCTTGTTCTCTTTGTTGCTTCATCTGTGTCCGGTGAAAGAGTTGAAACAATTGCAAAAGCAATATTGCCTTTCTTAGCTGTGGAAGCAATTGTAATATTTCTAATCACTTATTTTCCAGCAATTTCAATGACTATTCCTCTTCTTACTGGTTTTGCTAAATAGTTATTTTATTTTTATCGATAATAGACTCTCAATAATTTTAAGTATAATCTCTATACATAAATATTAAAAAGAGAGGGAAATAATTATGAACAATTTAATTAAATCATTTTTTTCATTATTATTGTTGATTGGGTTTACTGCATCTGTTTCAGCTGCAGATTACAATCTTAGAATGACAATGAACTCTAATGATCAAGATGAAGATTACGATGGTGCAGTAGTTTTTAAAAACTATGTTGAAGCAGCATCTAATGGTAAAATAGGTGTAGAACTTTTTGTAGGTACGCAACTTTGCTCAAAAGGAGCTGAGTGTTTACAAGGTGTATCTGATGGAAGTATAGATATTTATATATCTACTTCTGGTGGAGCTGCGGGTGTATTCCCATATGTTCAAGTTTTAGATTTACCTTATCTAATGGCTAATGACAGAATTGCTGAAGATGTTATGCAGGGTGATTTCGTAAGAACTATGAGAAAAATGGCTCTTAAAGACTCTAGTGACTCTATTAGATTGATGACTATTGGAAATACAGGTGGATGGAGAAACTTTGCAAACACAAAAAGAAGAGTTGCAGAACCATCTGATATGAAAGGTCTAAAAATTAGAACTGTAGTAGCTGATTTACCTCAAGAGCTTGTTAGAGCTTTGGGTGCTTCACCAACTCCTATTCCATGGCCTGAATTATTTACATCTTTTCAAACAGGTGTAGTTGAAGGTTCAAAAAATGGAATAACTGATATCATGAATATGAAGTTTCCTGATGCAGGTCTAAAATATGTAACGTTAGATGGACATGCATACATGGGAGCACTTTGGTGGATGAACAATGCAAAATATGAGTCTATGCCAACTGATCTTAAAAGAGTGGTTACAGATGGATTCTATGCTTTACAACAAGCAACTTTTGCATCTCCAAAAAGAAAATCAATCAAAGCTTATGAGGATTTTGTAGCTGGTGGTGGAGACTTATATGTTCCAACACCTGATCAAAAGGCAGGTTTCAAGAAAGCTGCAAGCCCAGTTTATGATTGGTTTAAGTCAAATGTTAAAGGCGGTGGAGAAATCTTTAACGCTTTAACTAGTGCAGTTGCTGATGCTGAAAAAAGAGCATCTAGTGATTATAAAAAAGACTTATAATTTTAAATAAATTTTAATGGGGCGGATTTTAATTCGCCCTGTTATCTAAAAGGATAAATCCAAGATTTGTAATCTTTAATAAGTATATGAGCTTTTTCAATTTGTTCAGGAGTCATTTTCTTAATAACTTCTTCCTGAGAAATTGCAGCATCAGGGTCTCCCCCTATAGCAGACAAGCCATACCACATATAAGCTCTAACAAGGTCAGGGGCAGGAAGTCCTCTTCCAATTTCATAGTACCATCCTACACCAGATTGAGCACCAGGATGACCTTTCATAGAAGATCTAAGGTACCACTCAAAAGCTCTTACATCGTCTCTTTCAACTCCAAGACCCATAGCATACATAATTCCAATAAGTTCTTCTGCATCAGCATTTCCAGACCTAGCTGCTGGCATAAGCTCTTCCATAGCTTCTTTAAATTTTCCTTCTTCCATCAAATCTCTTGCATTTTCAATTTCAGCAAAAACTATAGAGGGAATAAAAAAAATTATAAAAATATACTTAATCATTTAAAAATTATTTTATTTATAGTTCCATTTTTAATTTCAGTAAATAAATCATACGCAACAGAATTACCAAAACCTTTAACCAATGATGATTTTCATCAAGTTGATATAGAAAAAGTTAAAATAGGTAGACTTTTGTTTCATGATAAAATTTTATCTGCAAATCGTAATATTGCCTGTGCAACATGTCATAGTCATGATTTAGGAGGTACTGATGGTCTTTCACTTGGTATTGGAGAGGGTGGACATGGTATTGGCTTAAATAGAACAGCTGGAATTGGAGCAGATAGGATTAAAAAACGAATACCAAGAAATTCTTTAGCTTTATGGAATTTAGGATTTAAAGAAATAACAACACTATTAC
>ERZ802819.1507-NODE-1507-length-14229-cov-12.6252_pt1 | contig 14229 bp, 13 predicted proteins | sample MGYA00345647_ERZ802819 | MGnify/ENA primary metagenome ERZ802819 (study PRJEB30503, sample SAMEA104212355) | marine metagenome | biome: Westerlies Biome; feature: [SRF] surface water layer (ENVO:00010504) within the epipelagic zone...; material: water... | reverse complement strand
CTTCCGCTTACGCTCAGTCTCGCGCTCTTCTTGATGTGGCGTGTGCCAAGGTAGTTGTAAAAAGGTAGTTAGCTCAAGCTAGGTAGATAAAGCAAGGTGCGGCAATGAATGTGTACCCTCTGACAACGTTGATCACCCTTACGCTAATCGCTCTGGGTATTTGGCTTGCCTCGCGTGTCGGCGCAGCCCGACAAACTTATGCCAGCAAGCATGAGGATCAGAACTTATTCCATTCTCCGCAGATCTATACAGACCCCACATTCTTGATCGCGTTCAGAAATCAGATGAATTTTTTGGAATACCTGACGCTTTTCCTGCCGTTACTTTGGTTGGCAGCAATCAGTTACGGCGATCACTGGGCCGCTCCTGCGGGCCTAGCCTTTGTTCTCGGCAGATTTCTGTACGCGCGGAACTATCCAACCGGTCATCGTGCTGGGGTTATGCTCGCGAATCTGTCGATCTTGACACTTCTCGTCGCCGTCGCCGCCCACGCAGTTTTTAGCCTCGTTGGCGTAAGCTTTTAGTTCCCATGTGAGTGACGATCTGGCGAATGGAGGAGGCTTGACGCCCGCTACTTCGTCAAGCCTTGCCCAGTGTTTTTCAACCTCATTGCATATTAAGCTTCCGCGCCGAACCTACTGCTAATAAGAATAAACGAGGGTTTTATGCGAGCATTTTCAGGCATCGTAGATCTTCCGGCGCTCCTCATTGTCCTTGCAGCGCTCTTTATCATCGCGCTCAGCAACAAGTTTGCTGTGAAAAAGACTGCCCTAGCGACCCGCGCCCTGCTGATGGAGGTGGCTCTGGTATTGCTCTTAATCAACTTCGTCCCACTCTTCGACGATCCTCTTAATTTTATGACGCTGCCCTACGTGCTCAGCTTCAGCCAGGTCATTTTCGTCTTAGTGGGGTTTATCCTTATTGCACTGCATGCGGCGCTGCCGGAGAACTCCGCGTCCGCCACATCCACACCAGCACCCTTGTTGTTTCGGCTCGTTGCGGTGATCGCCTCGGTGCTGGGAATTGGGTTCTTGGCATCCGGCAACGCCAGTCTTGGAGACTATTTTCCAGCCAATGCTGCGGTGTTTTTTATCGCGATGCTTTTTTGGCATACAGCATTCGCGCGCTTCGTTGGGCGCCAACCGATATTAACTAGCACGATAGAGGCGCTACCCAACATCGCCATACTTGGAATGGTGCTTGGTATCTCCGCTGCGGTGCTTGATGTCTATGAGATTGGCTTCCTGCTGCCGCTGTTGGGGTTTGGCGTTAGCGTGGCTTTCCTCTCGCTATTGCTGCGCTTGTTGTTGCGACTGGCGAGTGGCAGTGCATCGAATATGGGCTTCGGTCGGTATGCGCTACTGTGCCTGCTGCTGGTCGCTAGCGTATGCCTTGTGCTCTTGGCGCAGGCCATTGCTTAACGCTGGGTGTCTGAGTTCGTGGGCCTTTTAGCGTTGGTCTGGCGCTGCTCACTACCTCTACTGCTGTGGCTATTGGCCATTGACGCACATAGCGCCGACCTCACCCTGCGCTGCAGCACCGAAAGACGCGTGGATGTGCAGCCTGACACGCGCACTGAGAATCAATCGTTTCGGGTCAAAATGTATCGACGCGAGTCTTTCTTCTTGGTCTGGCAGTCATCGCAAAACCAGCTGGCACTGGTTGGTCGGGCTTGGGCCGGCGCTTTTCCCATGACGCTGCCGTGCGTCGAGTGCCTTTCTACACCCGCCGGGAACAAAAACAACCTGCGCTTGAGTGCCATTTCCACCACGGGCAGGTTCGAGCTTTGGGACGGCGTGTATTCTTTTGTCCACGCAGGCCGGGGCATTGCGCGAGCAGAGATGGGCCTGTGTGAAATCGTGCAAGAGGATCAGTCTGAGTGATGTCTCGTCAGCGCTTGTGCCTTGCAATTGAGCAGATGCGCACGGTCAGTACTTAGGGAACCCGCAAGCCAAGTTCGCCCAGTAGCTGCTCAACGCTGTCGACGATACGGATTCGATCGACAGTGGACTGGTCTACGAATCCGTCCGCAACGGTACCGGCGAGCAGGTCTTTGAGTGGTTCCCAGTAACCAAACAGATTGGCGACGAAGACGGGCTTGTCGTGCTGCTCAAGCTGCAACCAGGTGCTGACTTCGAGTAGCTCTTCAAGGGTGCCGATGCCGCCGGGTAGTGCGACAAAGGCATCAGAGCGCTCAAACATAATGCGCTTTCGCGCGTGCATGTCCTCGGTGAGGATCAGCTCTTGTGCATCGTTGAACGCGATTTCGCGTTTACTCAGGAATTCAGGAATAACCCCGGTGATGTTGCCGCCGCGCTCTGCCACGCCAGACGCCACTTCGCCCATCAAACCGATGGCCCCGCCGCCGTAGACCAAGCGAACGTCAAGAGCAGCAAGGTGGTGGCCTAACTCGCGGGCCGCTAATCGATAATTTGGATCATTCCCCAGACGTGATCCGCAATAAACGCACAGACTTTTTACCGCAGAGTGGGGCACTGAATTCATCCAATTGCTTTGAAACTAGTGGCGCGCGCGCATGCCGCAAAAGAACGTTAACGCGGTGCTGGGCAATAGTCGAGGCTGAACCCGGCAGTCTTGGTTCGCTGGCAGGGTGGGGCTTGCGTCTCTTTTTTTGATCACTGCAAGACTCTTCTTTTTTCGTTGGCCCAGTTAAAGTTGCAGCCATGTCGTCTTGGATATCTTCGAAGCCAGTCTCCACCCATGCTTGGGCGCCGATGTTGGCGTGGACGAAGGCGCTGATCCTCGCCGCAAGCGCTGCTCTTAGCGCTGCGACCCCAGCCACTACTTTCGAGCACACGCCCATGAATCGCATCGATACCATACGTCCAGACGCGCCTGCCTTGGCCGGTTACGGAGATTTTCAGATTGGGGTGCGCACGCTCACGTTAGTCGATGAGCGCCGTGTAGATATATTGAACACCAAGCCCCGCGCAAGCAGTGTGTTGTATGACCGAGAGTTAACCGTGGAGGTGTGGTACCCAGCGTTAGTGCCTGAGGGCGAGGCCAGCCTCGGCCAGTACATCGCAGTGACAAGAAATCCCGCCATTACAGCCACGCTTTTTGGCAGAGCGGTACGCGATGCAGCGCCCAATAACGCCGTTGGGCCTTTACCGCTGGTCGTCATTTCTCATGGTTATCCCGGCAACCGATACCTCATGAGCCATCTGGGAGAGAACCTCGCTAGCAAGGGTTTTGTCACCGTATCCATCGACCATACCGACAGTACCTATGACGATCAGCAAGCCATTGCCAGCACCCTTTATAACCGACCCTTGGACCAGCGCTTTGTGATTCAGCGCATGGCCGAGCTGTCTGCAGATCAGAACCACTTTTTGGCTGGTCTGGTAGATGCAGAACATACCGGTGTTCTGGGTTACTCGATGGGTGGCTATGGGTTGATCAACAATCTTGGCGCCGGATTCAGCGACATGGCGGTTCAGTCGCCCGCGGCACCTGCCAATGATTTACTGGTGCTTCACGCCGCCAGCAACTCGCATTATCGGGACAGCCTCGATCCGCGCATCAAGGCGGGCTTTGCCGTCGCGCCCTGGGGCATGGCCGAAGGCGTGTGGCACAGCGAAGCGCTGGCTGGCATTCACACACCAACATTTTATTTGGTCGGCGACAAAGACGATACGGTGGGCTATGAAACCGGCGTACGAGCCATGTACAACGCCGCTTACAACAGCGAGCGATACCTGTTGACCTTTATCAATGCGGGCCATAACGCTGGTGCACCCATGCCATTGCCGTGGGAGATGCTGGAGAGCCCCTCGGGCAAAGGCGCCGACCATTACATCGACTCGGTCTGGGATAACGTAAGAATGAACAACGTGATGGCGCATTTCGCGACCGCGCACTTTAGCCTATACCTCAAGGCCGATGCGTCCATGCGCCGTTACCTGGATATTCACCCTGAAGATGTGCACACGAATGGCGCGACTGGCGAGAAGCCAGAACAAAATTCCCCTAAGCCTTGGCCAGGATTCACAGCAGGCTCAGCCGTCGGTCTAAGGCTTGAGAAACTCCGGCGCGGAGAGAAGGGTTGATGACTGCGATCGGTATCAAGATCTGCGCTAGCCGATTTCGCAGTAAGACTTGGCATTTTAACTCCGCCAAGCAGTTGGGTTTTCTTCAGATCACTCATCGAACGACGAGAGCACTTTAGTGAAAGAGCATCAGGGTCAAAATGCGAATATTGACGCAGAAAAGGTTAACCCCTTTAACGAGTTGGGCTTTTGGCAGTTTACGCTGGTTTCGACGCTCACCGTGGCGCTACTGCCTTGGTCCTTAATCGGCGTATTTTTGCTGTTTGGATCTCAAGTAACCAAGAATTTGGTGTCTGCCCTGGTGCAGGATTTTGTCAAAACCCTCGCAGCGGTGCTGCTCGGCATTGGCCTGATTGTCGGGCTGGTCGTCTGGATATTTTGGTATTAGTGAGCGTTGCGCGCGCTTTTGTATGATCAGCTAGGGATATCTGCGGAGTAAATCATGATTGAGAAAACCGACCATCGTATTGCCAGCCATTGTGGTGAGGGTCAGTTACTGCTGCGCAACAAGCGTCTGGTTGGGCATGGCACACCCCAAGCGGCTAAAACCGTGCTCTTCGTGCATGGTGCGACCTATGGCTCCACAGATACCGTTGACTACGCGCAAGAAGATCAGTCATGGCTCGACGTGCTGGCTTCACAAGGTTTCGACGCCTGGTGCTTGGATCTGCTGGGATACGGACAATCAGATCGGCCGACCCAGATGGATCAACCTGCCCAAGACCACGCGCCGCTAGTCGATACCGCCTTTGCCGTCGCAGATGTGCACCAAGCGGTATCCCATATCTTAAGCCTGCGGAATATTCAGGGTGTAAATCTTATCGGCTACAGCTGGGGTACGGCGATTTGCGCCAGCTATGCGGGCCAATACCCACAAAACGTGAATAAACTGGTCTTACATGGAGCCCTGTGGCTTGAGGGTTTGGCGCCTACTGGCCAGACCGCCGACAACATTGGCGCCTACCGCACCGTCGATGCCGCTTCGATGATGACGCGGTGGGCCATCGGTCTCGAAGCCAACGACATCAATCGCGTGGTAAGTGAAGAGGCGCGCTTGGGTTGGTGTGAACAAACCGTGGCCTGTGATCCACAGCACGCATCAACAGGCCTGCTGAGGGCGCCCACTGGGGTGATGAAGGATTATGCGCAATGTCGCGAGTCCGGTGCCGACTGGTATGACCCCGCATTAATCCAAGCTCCGGTACAGATTGTGGTTGGTGCATGGGACGCCGAAACGACGCCAGCTCAGGGCCAGCGATTGTTTGAGCGACTAACCCATGCTGTCACCAAGCAAATGACCGTCATTGGTGACGGCACGCACTCCCTGATGCTTGAAAAAAATCGTCATCAGCTTCATGGCGTCGTAGCACAGTTTTTGCTGAGTTGATCGCGACGCAGGCTGTCGTGAGTGTTCAGTCCTGAGCTAGGCAGCGTTCTGCTACTACCAAATCAATGTCGTTAGCCTTACCCTAATCGGCTTTTGTTGGTCTTTTTGCTTTTTGGGGTGGTGGATGCATATCAGCGGTAAAGTTCAGTCGGGTTTCGAGCCAGTGCGTGAGCTGTTTACGCGGAGTCTGACGTCAAAGCGCGATCGCAACGCCCAGTTGTGCATCTATGTTGGTGAAGACCGTGTTGTAGACCTGTGGGCAACTGACGGTGAAGAACCCTTCTCGCCGGATTCATTGGTCAATGTGTTTAGCAGCGGCAAAAGTATTGAGTGCATCCTGCTGGCCATGCTGGCAGACCAAGGGCTACTGAACTTTGCCGAGCGGGTGGCGACCTACTGGCCCGAGTTTGTCGGTACACAAAACAACAAAGACAAGCTGACGGTAGCGGACGTGATGCGGCACGAGGCTGGGCTTGCTTCTCTCAATGTCACTTTGTCGCCGGAACAACTCACAGCCTCTGCGCTTAAGCAAAATGCGGTTGGCCAAGTGTTAGAGCAGCACCCCCTGCGCTTTCCCAGAGTGAGCGGCTCACCGCGGGAATATCACGCGATTACCCGAGGCTGGATCGCCAACGAGATTTTCCGCCGTGTGGAGCCCACCGGCAGAACCATGGGCGAGTTTTTGCGTGACGAAGTCAGCACGCCCTTGGGCATCGACGTCTTCTTCGATGTGACCGACGATCAGGCCGAAAACATTTGTCGCGTGCAGGCGCGCAGATGGGGTTCGCAGTTGCTCGACAGTTTTGTGCCCGGTTCTCAGGCCCGGCGCATCGGTCTTACGCCAACCGAAATGCTGAGCAGAACACGTCGCATCCTGCCCGCGATTCGGCGTCGGCGACGCATGCAGGAACCCATGCCTATGACTGGTATGCACGAAGAACGATTCGGCACGTTTGATTCTGCACCTTGGCTGCAGGCACAGGTTCCTTCTGCGGGTGCCAAATGCTCTGCCAGAGGCTTGGCAAAGCTGGCGGCAGCGATGGCGAACGGCGGTGCGATAAACGGCCAGCACGTGCTGGGCGCAATGGGCCATGAGGCCCTGCATGCCGATCCCATAGTGCGCAAAATGACGATTATGGATAACCGCTTTACCCAAGCGGGATTGGCATTGTTTCACGATGCCGATGCGGCGAAAGGGCCGTTGGAAGCAGGCATCAGTTTAGGTCGAGACGGATTTTATGGTTGGATGGGTCTGGGTGGTTCAGTTTTTCAATGGCATCCCCAGCGACGCATCGGTTTTGCCTATGTGCCGACGGCACTGAATCCAATAGATCTGTTTAACGAACGGGGAAAGTCTTACCAAAAAGCCATCGTTCAATGTCTCGACGACGCCTCTTGATTAGGGATTTTTCAGCGGTCCAAGTCGGTTTTCTGCTAGTTTGGTCAACATCTAAAACAAAAATTTGGACGTGTTGCCCATGAGCGACCCCTATGACCTAAAGCCTCATATACGAACCGTTAGAGACTATCCCATAGCTGGCGTGGAGTTTCGTGACATCACCAGCCTGCTGGAGACGCCTGCGGCCTTTGTGACCGCTTGCAACGCGATGACCAATATCTGCAGAGATTTTCAGCCCACGTCAGTGGTCGCCATTGAGAGTCGGGGCTTTATTTTTGCCGGACCGATGGCTCATGAACTTGGCCTGCCATTCGTGCTGGCACGTAAGCCGGGAAAACTGCCGAACCCCGCTTTCAGTCGGTCGTTTGATTTGGAATATGGCAGCACGGCTTTAGAGATTCAGAAAAACACCGCCATCGACAGCCAAGACCGAGTCGTCATCGTGGACGACTTGATCGCCACCGGCGGTACGGCCATGGGTTGTGCTGAGTTACTCAACGAGGATTTCGGTGTGCCAAAGGAAAATATTTTGGTGGCCGCGCTCATCGACCTGCCCGCGCTGCAGGGTAGTGCGGCCATTCATGCCGCGGGTTATCAGGCCCAGACGATTATTGCCTACGACTAGCTGCCAAGGTTGAGTCGACCTCAGTCGTCTGTTTTCGAGCCAATGCCCGTCATCAAGGCGTTAATGCTCGCCAGCGGTAGTTTAGGCTTCCGGTCAAAGTAGAGCAGCCCGTTAATCTCTTGTTGGATGTCTGTGAGCTGGGTCCAGACAAATCCTTGCAGGCTGCCTGCTGCGTGAATCATGTCAGTGATTTGGCGTATGTGCTGCTCAAGGGCTTCTTCGCTCTGGGGGATGTCGCCATAGCTGAAATCGCTATCGCTGTAGCTGCCAAAGCCAATACCGCCGCATTCGGTGAGTAAAATGGGCAAACCTGTAACCGCCGCCGCGGGCAATGCGCCGGCCCTTTCGTGGCCACCATATTCGTCTGTTACCGACCTGCTTGGGTCTGCAATCAACTCGTCTAAGCGCGTCGCGACGTCACGATTTTCAAAATACAGGTGCAGGGTCCACAGATCACCGGAGGAAAACTCCCAGCCATCATTGCCCACCACGCATCGTGATGTGTCCAGAGCCTTGGTGAGACCGACAATGCCATCGACAAAGGCGCGCTGGGCTGGTCGTTCCGCCTGATGCCAAACACCCCATGACTCGTTAAAGGGAACCCATGCCATGACGCAGGGATGACCGCGATCTCGTTTGACCAGATCGATCCACTCGCTGGTCAAGGCTTCAACCAGTTCGGTGGAGAAAATTCTGCCCGAGGGCATTTCTGCCCAAACTAAAAGACCCAGCTTGTCCGCCCAGTAGAGGTAGCGCGGATCCTCGGCCTTTTGGTGTTTACGGGCACAGTTAAAACCCATGGCGAGGGTCAGTTCGACGTCACGGCGAATATCGTCGTCGGTCAGCGCTGTGTACCAGCCTTCAGGAAAATAACCCTGGTCGAGTATGCCGCGCAGATAGAGCGGTTGCTCGTTTAAGCGTAGCGCGCCGTCAACAACGGCAATTTCTCTTAGACCCACATGGCTATCAACCGTATCGATATCGTTGGCCTCGTGGTTTGTCAGTTTGAGGCTTACGTCATACAGATGTGGCGTATCTGGTGACCACAGTTGCGGGTGCTCGATGACAAAGCGTAGTCGTGTCTCACTGCGCAGGTTTGTTTGTGCACTGGCGCTGGCGATGACGCTTCCCTGGTCGCTGATCGTTACCTCCAACAAACCATCGACTTGAGCAGAAAAGCCAACCGTAAAAATCAGCTCGGCAGAGGCGACCTTGTACTCAAAGGCGGTGGATTCGATGCAGACCATGGGTAGTGGCTCTAGCCAGATGGTTTGCCAAATGCCGGTGACGCTGTCGTAGTCAATTGGCCATCGCGTGGTGCCCGCCTGTTTGCCGCGGGGCTGTGTCCAAGACAGCGAGTCTTCCACCCGCAGGGTGATGCGGTTGATGCCGTCTGTCAGCGCGTGACCAATGTCAAAACCAAACGGCGCGTAGCCGCCTCGGTGCTGGCCCACTTCCTGGCCGTTGATAAAAACACGTGTCCAGTGGTCGCAGGCGCCAACACGCAGCATTACCCGTTCATCCCACTCGGCGGGAATGGCGAACTCACGTTCGTACCAAACAACGTCGGCTGGGGCAGAATCGTGAATCTCGGAAGCAGCGGATTCCACCGCATAAGGCACGACAATTTGTTCAGGCAAGGGCAGGCCTGAGTCAAACCATGCTTGTGACATCCCTGTATTGTCAGGATCCATTTGAAACGCCCAACGGCCATTTAGATTTAGCCAGGCGTCGCGTACCAGCAAGGGGCGGGGATACTCAGGTCTGGGAATAACCGTCTCTGGGTTGTGCATCTATTTCGAACCCCTGCATTATGGTCTGGCACGGTCGTTGCGCAGCGATGTAAGCGCCGGCAAGGAAACCTTAACAGTGATCATCCACGGTGAAGCCAGTCCCTCGTGAAGCCGCAAAAGCTACCACAACAGCACGTGCATCAGGATCTCTCCAAGGTGGTAAGCAAACATCTTGTCTCGCCTTGGCTGCGTCCTGTGGCCGCACATACGGCGCAGGCCTTCGCGGCGATTCATGCGCAGGTTGAGGCATCGGCCAAGCCCCTGATACTCGATTCTTGCTGCGGCACCGGTGATAGCACGCGGTATTTGGCATCGCGGTTTCCTGATGCGCTGGTGATTGGTATCGATAAATCCGCCCACCGTCTGCAGCGCTATCGCCATAGCCATGTACAGAACTGTTTGATCGTGCAGGCCGACGTTAATGACTTTTGGCGTCTGGCCGTGGAAGCTGACTGGCAACCGGTTCGACACTTCCTGCTGTATCCCAACCCATACCCTAAGGCATCCCAGCTGCGTAAGCGCTGGTACGGATCCCCGGCATTTCCATCGCTTTTGGCTCTGGGTGGGGTGTTGACCGTGCGCTCAAACTGGTTGATATACATCGAAGAATTCGCATTGGCGCTAAAGGTCGCAGGCTACGCGGCCAGCTGGCGAACCGTAGTGGACGCTGCTGGCATCACTGCTTTCGAGACCAAGTATGCCGAGCGCGGCCACAGGTTGCTGGAGATGGTCTGCGATTTGCAGCAACCCTTGCCGTAAAGCGCCGGTAATATAGGTGCCCCGGGCTAAATATCCGGGTAATGAAATAATGACAGGGGAGAGGGAGAGCAAATGAGTGATCTAGTCGTTTACGGCGTACCTTTTTCGCAGCCGGTTCGTGCGGTTGTGTGGGCGCTGTTGCTAAAGAAGCAACCTTTTGAAATGAAACTGATCAATCCCGGGCACAGCGGCATGGGTGGCAGCCGACACCCGGATTATTTGGCGAAAAATCCTGGCGGCACCATTCCCTGCATCGAGGAGCCCCACAGCGGATTCACGCTGGGTGAGGCTCACGCGATTTTGACCTATCTGGCGCAAAAACATGCTTGGACTGACCTCTATCCCGAGTCGCTGCAGGCACGTGGACGCATCGACGCCTACCTGCACTACCATCACCGCAACGTGCGTGAGTGTTCGATGTTGGTGGCGGCCAAGGTGCGCAAAGACCTCAACTTTTCAGCAGACATGCAGGATCAATCAAGGCGAGCGATTGCCGGCGCCATGAACGTGCTCGATCAGCAATACTTGGCCAGCTCCGACTATCTGTTTGGCGATCAGCCCACCTTGGCGGATCTCGCCGCCTGTGCAGAGATTGCCCAGCTCAGTCCTCAATACACCAATCTGTATGACTTCTCGCCCTATGCAAATCTTTCTGCCTGGTTGCAAAAGATGGCGCAGGTGCCGGGTTATGACACCGTGCACATACCCCTTGCGACGCTCGGTGACATCAGTGAAGAAGCGCCCAGCATCGAGGTGCTGAAAGCGGCAAATATGCAGGGATTCAAAGCACTACAGGGCAACACTTAGCGCTGTAGCCTGAGGTTGAGTAGGCGTCGGGGGATCACCTCGACGCCCTGATCTGGTGCGCGAGGCATCTCGAACGGGGCGTATCGCAGTGGTTTCTGGCGCCTTCGCCCTAGATTATCGCTGCATGGCCCTTGTGGCGCTTCGCTGCCTGGTCTTTGTACGGTAAGCCTATGTTTTCATTGTGGTTTTTGGATCCTGAATTGTCCGTCATGTTCGCCAACTCCTAGTGCGAATTACTCGGTCTGTGGCGTAGTTATTGCATAGCTCTTGAGCAGTCAACGCGTAAGCATGCTCAGGAGCGGCCAACATTATTCTCAGGAAACGCGAATCCAAACATCGAACTAGCCATGTGGCAAGACGGGTTCAGTGCCGGTGCCAGCGCCAGTGACAGAAGCGCTGCTATTGATCGTCACATTGCTGGTTGCAGGCGCTATGGCGGGACTCACCGCTGGACTATTTGGTAACGGCGGCGGGTTCGTCGTGGTGCCAGCCCTGCTCTTCGTCTTTGGCGTTTTGGGCTATCAAGAAGAGGGCCTAATTTACGTGGCCGTCGGTACGTCATTAGCCACCATTGTGATCTCGTCCTTCCGCGCTGCCGTCACCCATCACAAGCTAGGCTCCGTAGACCGTGAAGTGTTACGGACGTGGGGGCCGTGGCTGACCCTTGGTGTGGGCATTGGCGTGTATCTCGCATCCCTTACCGATGCCCGGGGGCTAACCCTAGTGTTCGCTGGCGGTGTCGGTATCTACTCACTCTACTTTTTGTTTCCCACCCTGCTCGACAAGTACTCGTTTAGTCACTTGCCCAGTGGTGTGCCCCGCGCGTCTTTAGCCACCTTCCTTGGTGGATTTTCAGCGCTGCTAGGCATCGGCGGCGGGACACCTACGGTTATCACTATGACCCTGTGCGGACGCAGCATCGTGCAGGCGGTGGGTACCGCTACGGGTGTGGGTTTCATTATCGGCTTGGCGGGCTGTTTGGGCTTTTGCCTGATCGGTTTGACGCAGTCGATAACCATAGGCCCACCCGGGTCTTTGGGATTTGTGAATTTACCGGCGCTGCTGGCGATCTCCGTGGCCTCACTGATCACTGCGCCCATGGGGGCAAAGCTCGCTCACAACCTTGAACAAATTTTGCTGAAACGAATGTTCGGCATTTATCTCATCGCGGTTTCCGTAACGATGTTTGTAACGTCATCTTAAAATTGGAGTAACACATGAAAAATCCAGGTCTCTCTCGACGCTCGTTTTTCGCTGCTTCCGCGGCGCTGAGTGGTGGCGCACTATTAAGTGCCAAGGCAGTTCAGGCAAATACTGCTAATACGGCGCCTAGCGTCCTCTACGGGCCACCGGTAGGTGCCGCCAAACTTAATGCCAACGAAAACCCCTACGGCCCAAGTCCTGCGGCCCTGAAAGCCATGATGGAAGCCACGCAAAGCGGGGCCTACTACGTGCGCGAGTCAGCGCAAAAGCTGCGTGACGCCATTGCCGAGAGACATGGCCTTAGCCGAGATCATGTCATGCTCAGTTCCGGATCTAGCGGCGTCTTGACGTATCTCGCCCTAGCGGCAACTCAGCAAGGCAGCATTCTGGGGCCGGATTTGTTTTGGGATACAACCGCCTTGATGGGGGCCCGCAACAGCGAGTTCGGCATCAGGCGTCTGCCGAAACGGCCAGATTTAGCGATTGATTTGGCGGCCATGGAGCAAGCCCTCGATGATGATGTCTCCCTGGTACACATTACCAATCCGAACAATCCCACAGGCTCTGCCCTAGAGGCGTCGGCGCTGCGGGCGTTTTGTGCCAAGGCATCGAGTAAGGCGATGGTGCTGGTGGACGAGGCCTACAACGAGCTCACGGATAACCCCGAACAAAGCACCATGATCCCACTGGTAAAAGAGGGCAGGGATGTGGCGGTCGCTCGAACCTTTTCGAAGATCTATGGACTCGCGGGTATGCGCGTGGGTTATCTGATTGCAAAGCCAGAGCTGCTCGAAGAGGTTGGCCAATATGGTCTGGGTGACTATGGACTGAATCAGGCCGGAGTTGCCGGTGCACTGGCCAGCTATACCGACGAGGTCTTCACTCAATACTCGAGGAAAAAGATCGTGGAGGCGCGTGACATGGTGTCTGATGCGCTGAAACAGAACGGGCTGTCCGCACTGCCATCGCAAACGAACTTTATGTTCGTGGATCTGGGCAAGGGCGATGCTGAGAAGTTTCGGGCCGCCATGGAAAAGCGCAACGTCTACATCCGCGGCATCTATCGAGATTATACGAACTGGTCGCGGGTCAGCATGGGCAAGATTGCAGACGTGCAAATGTACATTGATGCCTTACCGGCGGCGCTGGAGGAAATTGCCTAAGCGTGCACGACAGTGCTCGGCAATCGGTGAAAACACAGCCGCGGTGACTGCCTTAGTGCAATAAGCTGCGGGGCGCAAAAGGGAAAGAGAGCGTTTGTTTGCACAATCTGCAGGTCGAAAAAAAGGGGGCTAAGCCCCCTTTTTTTGTGCGCCTTTTTTATGCAGCGCGGTAGGAGTTTTTAGAACTCTTTGGATGCTTTAACGTACCAGCGCCCGCCCATCCACGAGATGTTAGAGGGCGATGGGTAGATTCGGCCACAGCAGTAGTCGCCGATCTCGTCCTCATTGGGATACTCGTCAAAGACGTTCATTCCCCCCATTGTTAGCGAAAAGTTCTCGCCGAAATAAGTGAACTGTAGGTCCGTCATGCTAACCGGATCGAAGTCTTGGATATTACCGCTCTGATAATTTTCCGATTCTCCCCAGTAGCTAGTGCGTAACAAAAACGCATAGTCTTCCCAAGCATGCCGAATTTGCAAAATGGCGCGGCTGTTAGGATCAAAGTTCACGTCGTCGAACTGATCTTCAGCGTCGCGAAAACCACTTGGATCACTGTCGTATTCAAACTCGGTAAAACCGTAGGTGAATGTAATGTCAGTGGTGCCCAAATCGCTTTCAACCGGATAGGTCAAAACAGCATCAACCCCAGAAACGTTCACATCGTAGGCGTTGGTGAAGAAGAACACGCTGCCGATCGTGTTGGCGCCTACAACCCCAGCAGAATCTAATGCTAGGAAGTTTTCGTATGCAGCAGACTCTGTTGGGTCTGTAGAGACGTCTCGCTCTGAAACAGCGCTGAAGTAGTCCTCGATATCGATGGTGTAGTAATCGACCGTGAAATCTAGCGCCCCAAGATTGCCCACAAAACCTATCGACAAGCCCTCAGATGTCTCTGCGTCGAGTTCCTCCGCGCCTAGAGCTTGTGCAATCGGTCCTCCAGCGGGGAACAGTCCAGTCGCGACTGGGAATCCGTTTGGCAAGCGAGTCGAAACGTTAGTAGTGCCCTGTTGGCCCGGGGTAGGA
>ERZ802819.1506-NODE-1506-length-14262-cov-19.2084_pt1 | contig 14262 bp, 16 predicted proteins | sample MGYA00345647_ERZ802819 | MGnify/ENA primary metagenome ERZ802819 (study PRJEB30503, sample SAMEA104212355) | marine metagenome | biome: Westerlies Biome; feature: [SRF] surface water layer (ENVO:00010504) within the epipelagic zone...; material: water... | reverse complement strand
TACCTCCTAATAATTCCCATATTGATTCTATAGAAAAATTTACAAATAATTGGGACGTAAATGAAGATATCGTGATTCATTGCTGGTGTGGCGTTTCTAGATCTATGGCAACAGCTACTTACTTAATGTGTAAGAAAAATATTAAAGGCATAGACAATAATATTAAATATATTCGATCTATTGCCCCACATGCAAATCCTAATAAACTTTTAATAGAGCTATTTGAGGAGAATTTAGGTACCAAAGGTCAAATTGCACAATCTTTGAAAAAATACCCATATACACAAACATATGATTGCTCTTCAAATTTTGCTCCGATTACATTATTTAAATATGAAGATATGGTAGATTATAAATGAAAGAGTATGTTAGAACAATTCTAGATTATCCTGTTAAGGGTATTCAATTTAGAGATATCACAACACTTTTACAAGATGCGGGACATTTCAAGCAAGTGATTGATGAAATGACAAATCCTTGGAAAGATAAAGACATAGATGCCGTATTAAGTATTGAGTCTCGAGGTTTTATAATGGCAGGCGCAATAGCTTATAATATAGGTGCTGCATTTATTCCTCTTAGAAAACCTGATAAACTTCCTGGAGAGACTTTCAAAGTTTCTTATACCTTAGAATATGGATCAACTGAAATGCACATCCATAAAGATGCTCTTGATAATCACAAAAACTTATTGATTATAGATGATCTACTTGCAACAGGAGGTACGGCGCTCGCTGCAGTTGATTTAATAGAGATGTTTGAAAAAAAAAATATTGTTGGAGCAGGTTTTATTATTAATCTTCCTGAATTAAATGGTGATAAAAAACTTCAAGAAAGAGGAGTTAAGATTCATTCCCTTATGGATTTTTAATGAGAAACGCAGTTTTAGTTGGTTTTAAAAGATCTCCTTTTACAATTGCTAATAAAGGTTTGTTAGCCACTCTAAGACCAGAAGATATTTTATCTCAAGTTATTAATGATCTAATTCAAACCACAAATATTAATAAGGTCGATATAGAAGATATAATAGCTGGCTGTGCATATCCTGAAGGGGTACAAGGCTATAATATTGCTAAAATAGTTTCTTTTATGACTGACATGCCAGAGCATGTGGGTGGAATGACTATTAATCGCTGGTGCGGTTCATCTATGCAGGCAATTCATAGTGCAGCAGGAGCAATCTCAATGAATGCAGGAAAGGTTTTTATTTGTTGTGGTATTGAATCGATGACATCTGTACCAATTAATGGATTAAATTATTCCCCTCATCCTGAACTTTTAAAAGATCAACCAAATGTATATCTGTCGATGGGATTGACGGCTGAAAATGTAGCAAAAAAATTTAATATTTCTAGAAAAGAACAACAAGAGTTTGCTATTCAAAGTCATACTAAAGCTTTTAAGGCTCAGTTATCAAAATCTTTTGATGAAGAGATTACTATTATTAAAAATCAAGAAATTGAAGTTATAAATGATGGAGCAATAAGACCAAATACTAATCAAGAAATATTAGATGGTCTTAAATTAGTTTTTGATCAAAATGGGACTGTTACTGCAGGAACTGCATCACCTCTAACAGATGGGGCATCAGCAACTTTAGTTTGCGATGAAGAATATGCAGTATCAAATAAACTTCCTATTTTGGCCAGAATTAAATCTATTGCAATAAATGGCTGTGCTCCAGAATTAATGGGCTTAGGACCAATTGGGGCATCTGTAAAAGCGCTTAAAAGAGCTCAATTAAATATTAATGACATAGATATTGTTGAGTTAAATGAAGCTTTTGCATCTCAGTCTCTTGCTTGTATAAAAGAGCTTCAAATAAATCCTGAGATAGTTAATATCGAAGGTGGGGCAATTGCCCTAGGTCATCCACTTGGAGCAACCGGAACTAGAATAACTGCTAAAGCAGCCTATTTAATGAAGAAACTTAATAAAAAATATGCCTTAGCTACTCAATGTATTGGGTTAGGACAGGGTATTGCAACAGTATTGGAAAGCGTTAGTTAATTATGCAAGTTTATAAAACACCTATTAGAGAGTACAAATTCTTGTTAGAGGATTTTTTACAACTTAATAACAATAAGATCCTTACGGATAGAAGTTTAGAAATAGATGATCTTCTGATGATATTAGAAGAAGCTTCTAAAATGTGTGAAGAGACTCTTTTACCTTTAAATACTGTTGGAGATAACGAAGGATGTATTTTTGATAATGGTAAAGTAATAGCCCCTAAAGGTTTTAAAGAAGCTTATAAAGTTTTTTCAGAAAATGGTTGGCAGGGAATTAAAGTAAAAGAAAAATATGGTGGTCAAAACCTTCCTTACATTATGAACATGTTCTTAGACGAAATGGTGAGCTCCACCAATATGTCTTTTGGTCTTTATCCAGGCCTAACTGCTAATGCAATTGATGCAATAGAAAAAAGTGCTACTGATGAATTGAAACAAATTTATCTTCCTCACCTAACTTCTGGAAAATGGACCGGAACTATGAATCTGACAGAACCACAATGTGGTACTGATCTTGGGTTAAGCAAAACTATGGCAACACCAAATGAAGATGGTTCTTATAACATTACGGGAACTAAAATTTTTATCACATGTGGTGAACATGATTTAAGTGAAAACGTTATTCATTTAGTTTTAGCAAGGACTCCAAATGCTCCCGACGGAATAAAAGGTATTAGTCTTTTTCTTGTTCCAAAAATACTTCCTCATAAAGATGGTACACTTGATAAAGAAAATAACGTGAAGTGTGGATCAATTGAAAAGAAAATGGGAATTAAAGCAAGTCCTACATGTGTCATGCATTACGAGGATGCAAAAGGCTGGCTTGTTGGTGATTTGAATAAAGGAATGAAAGCCATGTTTATCATGATGAATGGTGCAAGATTATTTGTTGGTATTCAAGGTATTGGTTTATCGGAGACTGCTTTTCAATCGGCACTCCATTATTCAAAAGAACGTGTTCAAGGTAAGTTACCTGATAGTGAAAATGTAGCTGATCCAATTATTGTGCATCCAGAAATAAGAAAAAACCTAATGTTTATGAAATCTATGAATGATGGAATTAGAGGATTAATGCTTAAGGCTGGACATGCTTTTGACTTAATAGACTCAGATCAAAATGAGGAAATAAGTCAGTCATCTGAAAATTTAATAGCTTTATTAACACCTATATTAAAATCATTTGCTACAGACAAATCAATGGAAATTACTAATCAAGCACTACAAGTATATGGTGGTCATGGTTATATTACAGACCATGGTATGGAACAATTAGTTCGTGATGCTAGAATTACACCGATATATGAAGGCACTAATGGCATTCAAGCTTTAGATTTAATTGGGCGTAAATTTAGTATCAATAATGGTTTAATTATTAATCAATATTTAAATGAAATTAGTAAATTTTTAGAAGATAATAAAGATAACAAAAAACTCAATAAATTTATTAAACTTTTTGACCCTTCTTACAGTGATTTAAAGGAATCTATTAAATTCATAAAAGAAATTCCATCAAATAATACTCAGGAAATTAACTCACATGCCGTAGATCTTTTAAATCTATTTGCCCTTGTTGCTGTAGGTTTTACTTGGTTGGAATTTATTAATGTTTCTATTGCTAAAACAGAAGATGATGAAGATGATTTTTATCTTTCAAAAATTCAATTAGGTGAGTTTTACCTAACTAAACTTATTTTTGAGACACAAAAGTTTAAAAATAATATTTTTTCCTCTGGAAAATTATATAATGAGTTTCAAGATAAATTTTTTGAAGTTGGAATTTAGGTATGACAATTAAAATATACAAACCATCTAAGTCTTCTATGCAATCAGGTTTAGGAAAAACGAAACAGTGGCTTGCCGAATATATTTCTGACAAAGATAAAATTAAAGATTCCCTGATGGGTTGGAATAGCTCTTTAGATACTAAAGAACAAATAAGAATTTTTTTTGACACTAAGGATCAAGCTATAGAATGGGCAAAAAAAAATGGAGAACAGTTTATTGTTGAAGAGCCTAAAGAGAGAAAAATTAAACCAAAAAACTATGCGTCTAATTTTGATATGAATAGAAAAGAACCCTGGACACATTAATCTTTAGAATTTATTTATAGTATGATAAAGGGCATTTAAGCGCCCGTAGCTCAGTGGATAGAGCAACCGCCTTCTAAGCGGTAGGTCAAATGTTCGAATCATTTCGGGCGCGCCATTTTTATTAGGAGTGTTTTTATGCTGTATAATTTAAAATGTCATTGTGGGGTCGTAGAACTAGAAGTAGAAACTGATTTGCAAACAATCAAACAATGCAATTGCTCAATTTGTATTAGAAAAAATGCAAAAATGGCCATGGTTTCTAAAGACTCTATTCAAATAATTAAAGGAAAAGAAAATCTTACTTCATATAAATTCAATACTATGATTGCTGAACATTTTTTTTGTAAAAATTGTGGAATATATACTCATCATAATAGAAGGAGTGATCCTAATGGTGTTGCAATAAATATTGGTTGTATTGATGCTATTAATCCTTTTGATTATGAAGCTGAGTTTATTGATATGAAAAGTAAATAATTGATGTCTTTGGAATTTTTAATTTCAAAAATTCAAAAAAATAATTTTTTGCTTATTGGCAGAGCTGGAGTAGATATTTATCCTGACCCCCCGGGGACAAAAACTGAAAATACAAATAAATATGTCACTCATCTAGGTGGTTCATCAGCAAATATGGGTGTTCAATTAACTAAATATGGTGGATCATGTTCTTTGCTGACAAGAGTATCAAATGACGCATTAGGTAAGTTTGCTTTAAATCAATTAGATTTTTATGGAGTAAAAAGAGATTTAGTTAAATTAGAAGATAATGAATCTAGAATATCTTTTGCTATCGTTGAATCAACCGTAGAAGATCATCAATCAATAATTTATAGACATAAAGCGGCTGATTTATTTTTAAATAAAAGTGATATCGAAAATTCTAACGTTCAAGATTATCAATGCATATTGATTACGGGAACTTCACTTGCCGCTGAACCATCTAGAAGTTCAGTGTTGTATGCTTTAAAGCTAGCTAAAGAAAAAAATATACCAGTTATTATGGATATTGACTATAGACCTTATACTTGGGAGTCTGCTGATAAAGCAAAACAAATCTATAATCTTGCTTGTGAATATTGTTCTGGGGTCATAGGCAATGATGATGAATTTGCTGTTCTCTCTGGAAGTTATGATGATGGTTTGGATTATGCAAAAAAATTATCAACTAAATGTGATTTAGTAATTTATAAAATGGGAGAAAAAGGGTCAATAACTTTTGCAAATAACGAAGAGATAAGAAGAGGAATTTTTCCTGTTAAACCTCTTAAACCTACTGGTGCTGGTGATGCTTTTATGGGATCGTTAATTGGAGCGCTATTAAAAAATTATGATCTTCAAAGAGCTATAGAAATTAGTTCAGCTGCTGCTGCAATAGTTGTAACTAAAGTTGGATGTGCTCCAGCTATGCCAGATTTAGATGAAGTTTTAGATTTTATGAAAATTAATAACATTAATAAAGGAGATACATAATGCACATACCGCCGTTTGATAATCAAAATAAACCCATTGTCGATATAGATGATAATCATGTTCCATTGAATTATTTTAATATTGTGAAACTTAACAAAGATCAAAGTTTTGAATATAAAACTCCAGGTTATGAAACATGTATTGTTCCTGCAACAGGCACTATAAATGTAAATGTTGAAGGTTATCAAGTAACTGATTTAGGGACAAGGACTATAGATGTATGGGACGGTGAACCAGAGGGTGTATATGTTCCATCAGGTGCAAAAGCTTCCTTTGTTGCACTCAAAGACTCTGAAATTTTTATTGCTGGTGCAAAATTTGATAAAACTTTTGAGCCTTTCGCTGTTAGAGTTAATGAGATTGATAAGGTTCAGTATGGATCGGATGATACAAAAACACATAGGAAAATTAAACATATTCTTGGATCAAAACATCATGATAAAGTTGGCAGATTGCTATGTAATGAACTTTACACTGTAGGGCAGGGTGGTTGGTCTGGTTTCCCTCCTCACAAACACGACACGGATAGACTTCCAGATGAAACACGTCATGATGAAACATATAATTATCGTTTTCGTCCAAATAATGGATTTGGATTTCAATTATTTCAACAAGTTGATGAGAAAGTTGGCAAAGCAGAGCACATAATTGACGGATCAACAATTGCAATAAGAACAGGTTATCATCCTTGTGTTGTAGCCCCAGGCTATGAAATGTATTATTTTACTATTTTAGGTGGATTATCTCAAAGATCTCTTGTTCAATATTTTCAACCTGAGCATGCTTATCAAGTAGAAACGATACCAGGTATTAAAGATATGATCGCCAAATACAAATAATGACTGCAGTATCATTAAAAAAAATATTAAGAGATGCAAATAAAAATAATTATGCTGTTGCTGGTTTAGTCGTTTTAGCTTGGGATGATGCTTTAGCTTTTACTCAGGCGGCAGATGAGACAGGGGTTCCAATTATTTTACAAGCTGGCCCTTCTTGTAGAGCTCATACACCTATTCCTCTTTTGGGAAAAATGTTTCGCCATTTAGCTTCTCAAACAAAAACACATGTTTGCTGCCATATAGATCATGGATATACTTTTCGTGAATGTGCAGAAGGTATAGACTCAGGTTTTACTTCTGTAATGTTTGACGGTTCAAAATTATCATTAAAAGAAAATATCAAAACAACATCAAAGATAGTTAAAAAAGCACATGATGCAAAGGTGTCAGTAGAGGGTGAGATCGGTTTCGTAGGTTATGCTAATGGAAAATCATCGGAAGGAACATTACCTGATGAGGCTATAATTTTTGCAAAAGAGAGCAATGTAGATGCAATGGCAATATCAGTAGGTAATACACATTTGCAAACAAACAAAATAGCAAAAATTGATTTTGATAAAATTAAAACTATTCAAAAATCTATATCAACACCCTTAGTGTTACATGGAGGAAGTGGAATTCCAGATGGTATTAGAAAAAAATTGGCAAGAGAAACTAATATTGCTAAGTTCAATATAGGAACTGAGTTACGAATGACTTTTGGTAAAGCATTGAGAAAACAATTAAAAAACAATCCATTAATTTATGATAGGTTACAATTATTAAACCCAACAATGCCAAAAATAACTAAAATTACAAAAAAAATAATTAAAAATTTTGGACCACTATAAATGAAAACAATATTCGTAGCTGCATTGAAAGAAGAAACTCCTTCATTACAGAAATTTCATCATACGGGAGTAGGGAAAATTAACGCCACGATGAAATTAATGGAATTAATAAATTTGCACAAGCCAACCCAAGTAATTAATTATGGCACAGCGGGATCTTTTAAAAGTGAAATTAGTGGACTTGTAGAATGCACAACTTTTGTACAACATGATATGGATGCTAGAGGTTTGTTAGATTTTAAATTAGGTGAGACTCCTTTTGATCCAATTTCTAAAATTATATTATCTGATAAAGGTTATATTTGCGCCACTGGAGATAGATTTGTAAAAAATAAACTAGAAATAAAATGTGATATCGTTGATATGGAAGCGTATGCGCTGGCAAAAATATGCAAAGTTCATGATATTGAATTTAAATGTTTTAAATATATCTCAGATTATGCAAATGATGAGTCATCAAATGACTGGATAGAAAATTGTAACAAGGGGGCTGAAATGTTTTTATCTTTATACCCAAATTGTAAGTAAATGATTTTAAAAATTTTAGAAAAACTTGGAAGAAAAAAAGTTGTTTTAGATAGAGGCCCTTCACACCCAGAATTTGATAAAGCAAAACCATGGTTAGAGAGATATTATTTATTGTTTAGAAAAAGACCAAAATGGTTTCCTTTTAATATCATAATACATAAAATGTTAGATGATGATCATGGTGAGGGAGTCCATAATCACATGTGTCCCTATATAACTATTATTTTAAAAGGAGGTTATTGGGAGACCACTGATAAGGGCAAATTTTGGAGACCACCTGGATATATAGGTTTCAGATCAGCTGACCATCTTCATCGAGTTGACTTAAAACCGAATACAAGTACCATGACTTTGTTTATCCCTGGTCCTTTTGGACTTCGAAAAAACAAAAGAGCAAGTTACAAAACAAAAATAAAAGGAGATAATTATGACTAAAGCTTATTGGGTTGGGATAGTAGATGTAAAAAATCAAGAAGAATATAAAAAATATGCTGATATTGCTGGACCCGCTCTAATAAAAGCAGGGGCAAAAATTTTAAGTAGAGGTGGGAGAATTAAAAACCTTGAGGGTAAAAAAATTAATCGTGCAGTAATAATTGAATTTCCATCGATGGATGAGGCGGAAAAATTCTACGCATCAGAAGAATACAAAAAAGGATTAAAATATTTAAATGCAGACGTTGCAGAGCGCTTTTTAAATATAGCTGAGGGAATTGATTAAATTAAATAACTCCATCAAATATTAATTTACACCCGCTTAAAAAAAGTAAAATATAAACAATATTAAAAAATAATTTTTCAGGTATTTTTTTTTGAAGAAAGTATCCAAATAATACACTTACAAATGCTAAAGGTAATAACATAAGAGAAACTATCAAGTTTGAAGGAGCTAATAATCCAACATAATAATAGGGAATTAATTTTACTACGTTAATAACTAAAAATGCTAAAGTCATTGTGCCTATAAATGACACTTTATCTAATTTTAAAGGTAGCATATAAAAGTTTATTGGAGGATTTCCTGCATGAATTAAAAAACTTGTATACCCAGCTATAGAAGACCAAAAATACCCTTTTAAATTTGTTGGTTTGAGCAAAAGATTATTTCTTTGGATGAAAGAAACTAAAACAAAAATAATTGAAATTGCACCAACAACAATTCTAATTTGATTCTCATTTGTATATTGAAAAGTGAACGTTCCAAATAAAATACCAATAATAGATGCTGGAATAATTATTTTGACGATATTATTCAACCATTTTTTCCAATATAAATATATAGCTGAAAAATCCATAATAATTAAAAGAGGGAGTAAAATACCAGCGGCTTGAAGTGGACTCATTGCAAATGACATAACTGGTACTGCCAACATAGCAATTGGACCTGGAACGCCTCCCTTCGATATTCCAAACACAAAAACTCCAAAAGAAGCAAAGGCCAAAAAAGTTGGATCCATTATTTTAAAAATTTTAAACTATTTATTATATCTTTAATTTGATCTTTAGAGTCTTCTAAACCGCAATAGACTCTAATTAGATTTCCATTCAAATGAGTCTTAAATTTTCTTTTAGATAGAGGTGGAAAGGTAATTAAACTATCATACCCGCCCCAACTATAACCTAATTTAAAAACAGATATTTTAGAAAACATTTTTTTTATTGAAGCTTGAGTATAAAATTTTTTTAAAGAAAAAGAAAATAGACCAGAGCTTCCTGTAAAGTCCCTTTTCCAAATATGATGATTTTTAGATGTTTCTATTGCAGGGTGATAAACTTGATCTACTAAAGGATGCTCATTAAGTTCTTTAGCTAACTTAAGAGCGTTACTTTCTATTTTCTTCAATCTTAGGTTTAATGTTGGCAAACCCCTTAATGCTAAATACACTTCTTCAGAACCAGGGCATATACCAAGAGTTTTAGTTGCAACTCTAATTGGTTTGAAGTGTTTTTTATCTGAACTTACAAAACCAATCAATACATCAGAATGTCCATTAATATATTTTGTGCCAGCATCAATAATAATATTAATACCTAATTTAATAGGATCACAAAAAAGTGGTGATGCCCATGTGTTATCAAGAACAGTTGGAATTTTTTTCTTTTTAGCAATATTTGTTATTATAGGTATATCAATTATTTCAAAAGTAGCAGTACCAGGTGACTCTAAATAAATTAATTTTGTTTTAGATGTTATTAATTTTTCAAATTTATTAATATCTTTAAACGGATGAAAATATTTTATTTTTACACCATAATTTTTTAAAAGCTTTTCACAAAATGTTCTTGTTGGACTATAGACAGTGTCATTAATTAGAACTTCATCATCTTTTTTTAAAAATGCAAAAAAAGGAATTACCAGAGCCGCCAAACCTGAGGGCGCTATAATAGTGTCATGACAATTATATAAACTTGAAATTGCAATTTCTAATTGTTCTACAGATGGGTTTTTATTAATGCCATAAAAAGTACTACGATCATCATCATTCTTGATATCGTTAGAATAGTCTTCAAAGTTATTGAAGATCATTGTAGAGCCTTTATAAATGCCTGGATTAATAAAACCTTTTTGTTTTTTTACATTTCTTGAGACTTTTGTTAATTTTGTATCTATTTTCATAAAACACCATATGTAGTATAAAACTACAATTTAATATACAAATTATAAGCATTTTTTACTTATAAAATTAGATGTTTCGTACATTGATTAATTTTGTTATGGAAGCTCAATCTTTGAAAAAAGATATTTAAATAATTATTTAAAACAAAGGAAATAATATGAAAAAACTATTATCAATCCTAGCAGTTTCTGTATTTGCTTTTACTGCAAATGCTGGAACTCTTGATGATGTTAAAAATAGAGGTTTTCTAAAATGTGGTGTTACAACTGGTCTAGCTGGTTTCGCTGCTCCTGACGATAGTGGAGAGTGGGCTGGTCTTGATGCAGATATGTGTCGTGCAGTTGCAGTAGCAGTTTTTGGAGACCGTTCAAAAGTAGAATTTATCACTACAACTGGTAAATCTCGTTTCCCTACATTAGCTTCAGGTGAAGTAGATATGTTAGCGAGAAATACTACTTGGACAATTAGCCGTGATGTTAATCTTGGTTTTGAGTTCGTAGGTGTTAACTTTTATGATGGACAAGGATTCATGATCCCTTCTTCTTTAGGTGTATCAAGTGCAACTGAGTTAGATGGTGCTACTGTTTGTATTCAAACTGGTACTACTACTGAGTTAAACCTTGCTGACTTCTTTAGATTAAATGGAATTAGCTATGAAGCTCTTCCAATTGAAACTAATGATGAAGGTAAAGAAAACTTATTTGCAGGAAGATGTGACGTATATACTACTGATGCATCTGGACTATCTTCAACTAGAGCTGCAGCAGCAGACCCTAGCAAATGGTTAGTTCTTCCTGAAATTATTTCAAAAGAGCCTCTAGGTCCACTTGTAAGACATGGTGATCACCAATGGGGTGACGTAGTACGTTGGTCTCTAAACGCAATGATTATTGCTGAAGAACTAGGTATTACTTCTGAAAATGTTGATGCTTCTTTAGGTTCAAATGTTCCTGAAGTACTAAGACTTTTAGGTGTAGAAGGTTCATATGGAGAAATGTTAGAATTAGCTCCTGATTGGGCTTACCAAATTATTAAACAAATTGGTAACTACTCAGAGTCTTACGAAGCTAACGTAGGTCCAGATACACCTCTTGAAATTGCAAGAGGTCTTAACGCTCTTTGGACTCAAGGTGGTATTCTTTACGCACCTCCGTTCAGATAAATCGTTATTTTTTATAAATAGGGGGTTTCAAAACCCCCTATTTTTTTTTATAGGAGTTAAATGAGATCTAAATTAAATTTTTTTTCAGATGAAAAGTTTAGATCTATTTTTTTTCAAACTCTTGTTATTGGACTTTTTGCACTAGGTATTTTTTTTATAGTTCAAACAACAGCATACAATCTTGAGAAAAGGAACATTGCTACTGGTTGGAGATTCCTTACTGACCCTGCAGGATTTGATATAAGCTTCTCACCGTTTATAGATTTTAAATCAACTGACACACATTTAGATGTATATTTTGTTGGCGTATTAAATACACTTCTTGTTTCTGTCTGCGGTTGTATAGCAGCTACAATTCTTGGATTTCTAGTTGGTATCATAAGGCTTTCTTCAAATTGGCTTCTTGTAAGAGTAGCATATATATATGTGGAATTTACAAGAAACGTTCCCTTACTTTTACAAATTATTCTTTGGTATAGTATTTTAATTCAGTTACCTCGAGTGAAGCAATCATTAGAATTCTTGGATGTTTTTTTTATATCAAATAGAGGAATTTATTCTCCCAGACCAGTATTTGAAAGTGGTTTTTCATATATTTTTATAGCTATCATTTTAGCTTTAATTTCTAGTTTTTTTATAAGAAGGTGGGCTAAAAAAAGACAAGACGAAACAGGTCAGCAGTTCCCAGTTTTATCTTCAGCTTTTGGCTTAATTATAATAGTTCCTCTTTTATTGTTTTTTATAATAGGGTCTCCGATGTCATTTGATTACCCAGCTCTAAAAGGTTTTAATTTCAAGGGTGGTATGGTTATTAGACCAGAGTTTATAGCGATGTTTTTAGCTTTAACTATCTATACGGCTGCATTCATCTCAGAGACAGTACGTTCAGGTATTTTATCAGTAACAAAAGGTCAAAGAGAAGCTTCTGCATCCTTAGGGTTAAAAAAAAGTTGGATAATGAGACTGGTTATTATTCCACAAGCTTTAAGAGTTATTGTTCCACCCTTAACAAGTCAGTATCTAAATTTAACTAAAAATTCTTCTTTAGGTATAGCTGTTGGGTACGCTGACTTAGTCCATGGATTTGGTGGAATTAGTTTAAATCAAACAGGTCAAGCAATTGAGTGTATGGTTATAGTTATGGCAACATATCTAACAATTAGTTTAACAATTTCTGTGTTTATGAATATTTATAATCGCAGTATACAATTTAAAGAGAAATAGAATGAATGAAATAATTGAATCAAGAAAACCACCTGTAGCTACAACAGGTATATTGGGTTGGCTTAGAATGAATTTATTTTCTAATTGGGTAAATTCATTAGTTTCATTATTTGTTTTATATATTTTAATTCAATTTATTCCTTGGATATTGAATTGGACAATTTTTGCTGCTGACTTCAAATATAATTTTAATGGTGAAGAAATAATCGACAGAACAATGTGTTCAAGGGTTCTTGATCCAGAAAATGGAGGAGCGTGTTGGGCAATTATTTATGTAAGGTTCTATCAATTTATGTATGGTTTTTATCCTCGAGACGAGGTTTGGCGTGTAAATCTTAGTTATATAATGTTAGCTGTTGCTGTCGTTCCTTTATTATTTGATAAGTTTCCATTCAGAAAACATTTTTTAAAATTTACTTATGTTTTTCCAGTAATTGCTTTTTTTCTTTTAAACGGAGGACTAGGTCTTGAATCAGTTTCAACAAATAAATGGGGAGGTTTACTAGTCACACTAGTTTTAGGATGTACTGGTATTGCGCTTGCTTTTCCATTAGGAATTGTACTTGCTCTTGGTAGACGTTCTAATCTTCCAGTTATTAGTATGATGTGCACATTATTTATTGAATTTATTAGAGGTGTACCTCTTATTACTCTTTTGTTCTTTGGCATGGTTATGTTGCCATTATTTTTACCTGAGGGTGTCAATATGGATGGATTAGCTCGTGTTTTAGTCGCTGTTACACTATTTCAATCTGCATACATGGCTGAGGTTATTAGAGGTGGTCTTCAAGCAATTCCTCAAGGTCAATATGAGGCTGCTAGATCAATTGGATTATCTTACTGGCAAATGAATATGAAAATAGTGCTACCACAAGCAATTAGAATATCTATTCCATCTATCGTAAACACTTCTATTGGTTTATTTAAGGATACAACTTTAGTAATCATTGTCGGTTTATTAGACTTACTTGGAATTGGAAGAGGGGCTTTAGCTGACACTACCTGGTTGGGTTTAGCTTATGAGGTTTATTTCTTTGTATCACTAGTGTTCTTTATTTTCACATTTGCAATGTCCAGGTACAGTTTATATTTGGAAAAAAAGCTTAAAACAGGTATTAACATGGGAGCAGATTAATATGTCAGAAGATTCAATAATTTCATTACAAAATGTAAACAAGTGGTTTGGAGACTTTCATGTGCTTAAAGATGTTGATCTTCAGGTAAAAAAGAAAGAAAGAATTGTTGTTTGTGGTCCATCTGGATCAGGTAAATCAACTATGATAAGATGTATTAACAGACTTGAAGAACACCAAGAAGGTACAATTATTGTAGATGGTATTGAGCTTACAGGTAATTTAAAGAACATTGATAGTGTAAGAAAAGAAGTAGGTATGGTGTTCCAACAATTTAATCTTTTCCCTCATTTATCTGTTAAAGAAAATATCACCCTCGCTCCAATATGGGTTAAAAAAATGCCTAAAGCTGAAGC
>ERZ802819.1496-NODE-1496-length-14347-cov-40.6059_pt1 | contig 14347 bp, 13 predicted proteins | sample MGYA00345647_ERZ802819 | MGnify/ENA primary metagenome ERZ802819 (study PRJEB30503, sample SAMEA104212355) | marine metagenome | biome: Westerlies Biome; feature: [SRF] surface water layer (ENVO:00010504) within the epipelagic zone...; material: water... | reverse complement strand
CGATGATTTTTCCATAGACCAGCACACTGATCCGATCGGCCAGCGCAAAAACGGCATCCATATCATGCTCGACCAGCAGAATCGGCGCCTCGCCGCGCAATCCATCCAGAAATTTGGTCATTGTTTTAGAGCCTTCGCCGCCAAGCCCTGCCATCGGCTCATCCATGATGAAGGCTTTTGGTGCCAGGGTTAAGGCCACAGCTATTTCCAATTGGCGGCGTTGCCCATGGCTTAATTTTGCGCAGATCGTATCCTTTTGTTCCAAAAGGTTCACGCGCGCCAAAGCCGATTCTGCACGCGCAATCAGTGCCTGAGTGTGCAAAGCAGGTCTCCAGAACCGCCAGGTTGCACGCGTGGCTCCGATCCCGCCAAGCACAACATTTTGAAGAACCGTGTCTTCCATCGCAAGTTCTGAAATTTGAAAACTGCGGGCCAAGCCCTGGCGCGCGCGCGCCGCAGTCCCAAGCTGAGAAATATCTTTGCCCAGCAAATCCACCGAGCCGCTATCAGGCTGTAGGCTGCCGCATATTTGTTTGATCAAGGTTGATTTTCCTGCCCCGTTCGGGCCAATCACCGCGTGAATTTCCCCTGGCAGCAGCGTCACCGATACGCGATCGGTGGCGATCAAGGCGCCAAAGCTTTTCTGTAGCTTATGCGTGGCAAGAACCGGCTGGGCCATCACACTTTGGCTCCGTCTTTGCCGGTTAATAATCCGATCAGCCCGCCGCGCGCGAATAAAACGATGCAGAGCAGGATCAGGCCCAGATAGACGTGCCAAAACTCGGTCAACCCGCCCAAGAAATGTTCCAAAGCTACGAACATGCAGGCCCCGATTACAGGGCCCATCAAGCGTCCAACACCGCCGATTATGATTAGCACGATCAACTCTCCTGAAAGCTGCCAGCTGAACATTGTGGGCGATACAAACCGGTTGAGATCTGCAAATAAAGCACCAGCAAGCCCGGTGATCGCACCCGAAATCACAAAGGCCAGCAACCGCAGTTTCAGCGGCTCAATTCCAACGGCTTGCGCGCGCAACGGCGTTTGCCGCGCGGCATTCAGCGCCAGCCCAAAAGGCGCAGATTGCAGCTTGGATTGTATAAAGAGCACGCTGCATAATAAACCAAAACATAGGCAGAAGAATTGCAGGGGCTTTAACGTATTCAACCCTGGAAAATCGTTGCGCATATAGATCGATAATCCGTCTTCTCCGCCATATTGGGGCCAAGAAATACTAAAATAGTAGAATAATTGCCCGAAGGCGAGGGTGATCATAATGAAATAGACGCCCGAGGTGCGCAGCGAAAGTAGGCCAATAAAAAAGGCGATAATGCCCGAAATCAGCATGGCAGACAGCCAAATCACGGGCATGGATTTGGTGCCTTCTATCGAGACGAAACCCAGATCTAACGGGGTATAGGTTTGCGCATGGCTGGCCAAAATGCCCATCACATAACCGCCAATACCAAAGAATACCGCATGTCCGAAGCTCACCAGCCCCCCGATTCCCAACGCAATATTCAAGCCCACCGCCGCCAGCGCAAGAATCACTGCGCGGGTGGCCAATGTGATCGTAAAAGGCGCATCTGCTAGCAGCGCGGCAAGCGGCAGCGCAATCAGCCCCAGAAGAACCGCGGCGTTCAGATATGGCTCGCGTAGCCTCATGCGCGGGCACCAAACAATCCGGTGGGCTTCCAAATCAGAACGCCGCCCATCAAAATATAGATACCCATAGAGGCAAAGGCCGATCCGGTTTTCTGCGCGCTGCCCGTTTCCATGAACAGCTTCAACAGCTCGGGCAGAAAAACCCCGCCAAGCGTATCGGTGAGGCCAACCAAAAGCGCACCGATAAATGCCCCTCGGATCGAACCGATACCGCCGATCACGATCACCACAAACGCTAAAATAAGCACCGGTTCTCCCATCCCGACCTGCACCGATTGGATGGCGCCAACCAAAGCTCCGGCAGTGCCGGCCAAGGCCGCGCCAAGCGCGAATACCAGCGTGTAGAGTTTTGAAATATCCACTCCGAGCGCGGCGATCATTTCGCGGTCATTTTCACCGGCGCGGATTTGGATACCGATCCGGGTCTTTTCAATGAGGGCCCATAGCCCCACTGCCACCGCCAAGCCAATCGCGATCAAGCTGAGGCGGTAGAGCGGATATTGTATGCCACCGGGCAGGGCAACTGGCCCTGATAAAAGCGCGGGTATCTCTAAAAAAAGGGGAAAGGATCCAAACAGCCAGCGCGTGCCTTCCGAGAAAATCAGGATGAGAGCAAAAGTGGCCAGGACCTGATCCAAATGCGCGGCTTTATACAGCCGTCTGATCACCACAATTTCGATAATTGCACCGGCCAGCGCGGCAGCAATAAGCGCCGCGAGCAAGCCGATAAAGAAAGAGCCTGTCAGGCCGGCCATGCTGGCAGCGGCAAAGGCCCCCACCATGTAAAGCGATCCATGCGCCAGGTTGATCAATCCCATAACGCCAAAAATCAAGGTAAGACCGGCCGCCATTAAAAACAGCATAACGCCAAATTGCAGGCCGTTCAGAATTTGCTCGATGATAAGGATTGCGGACATTGAAAACCCAAAGTTTTGCGCGCCTGCGAGCAGGCACGCAAAAGACCACTTACATTTTGCAATCGCCCGCATAAGCATCTGAGTGGTTTTCGAAGGCCACCCCGATGATTTTATTGGTAAAGACATCCCCTTCTTGGATCACTTCGCGCGCGTAAATCGTTTGAATCGGGTGGTGGTTTGGCCCAAAAGCAAACTTCCCCCGCGTACTGTCAAAATTTGCCGCACGCAGCGCGTCGCGGAAGCTATCGGCATCGGATGGATGGGCTGTTTCAAGCGCCGAAATCAGCAAATTGGCCGTATCAAACCCTTGGCTGGCATATAGCGATGGCAAGCGTCCATAGGCCGCCTGAAAGGTTTCAACAAAGGCCGCATTGGTCGGGTTGTCGATATCCTTATTCCATTGTGATGTGTTCACAACGCCCAAAGCGGCGGCTCCCACGGCCTGTAGGATCCCTTGGTCAAAACTGAAGGCCGGGCCTACAACCGGGATATCAATGCCGCTATCCGCATATTGCTTCAAGAAAGAGATCCCCATGCCACCGGGCAAAAAGAAATAAACGCTGTCAGCGCCACTGGCGCGGATTTGCGCGATTTCCGCCGCGTAATCGGTTTGCCCGAGCTTGGTGAAAACCTCTCCAGCCAGATCGCCAGTGTGAAAGCGCTTATACCCTGTCAAGGCGTCTTGCCCGGCGGGGTAATTGGGCGCCATGATAAAGCTATTTTTATACCCGGCGTTGTTGGCATAGGCGCCAGCTGCCTCGTGCAGATTGTCATTTTGCCATGCCACATTAAAGTAATTTTCGTTGCACCCCCGGCCCGCTAAAAGTGACGGGCCCGCATTTGGCGAAAGGTAAAACACGTTTTGATTGGTCACGGCTGGCACCACGGCCATTGCAAGATTTGACCAGATAATCCCGGTCATAATATCAACCCGTTCGGATTGGATCATTTTATCCGACAGCTGGACCGCGATATCGGGTTTACGCTGATCATCTTCGATAACAACGTCGATATCGTTGCGCCCAGATTGTGCAATAGCCAGCATGAACCCATCGCGCACATCAATTCCAAGGCCGGCACCACCGCCTGATAAAGTTGTGATCATACCGATTTTTACATCCGCAAACACGCTGGTTGCACCAAGCGCAAGCGCAGCAGTTGCCATCAGAAATTTATTCATTTTTTCCTCCCTTATATGGTCAATTAGAATGCTGAAAAAGTCAGCGTTGTCAGCGTTCGCTGAATACCCTCAATGGGGCCGATTAATTCATTGATATAGCGCCCAACATCTTTGCCCTCTGGCACGTAGATTTTCAGCAGCAAGTCAAAATCGCCACTGGTGGAATACATTTCAGAATGGACTTCCTTGAGGGATAGCGCATCCGCCACTTGATAGGTTTTTCCCGGTGCGCATCTTATTTGTATAAAAACGCATGTCATTCATATCTCTCCTGCAAGCGTTCAAGGTGATAGGCTTTATCGGCCCCCATTTTGCGGACGAGCCTTGATGATAGTGCAAGGTTTAAAAGAGGTCCATCGCTATGATCGGCCCCGTGCTGGCCGGTAAAGATCTGGACAAATTCAGATGGCTTGCGCGAAAGCCAACGCCGCACGTTGCAATGGTGCGCGGCGCTGAAATGCAGGTTGAAAAGTTAAAAAATTACCATTTTGGCGCTAAAAGATGGGGTCTGGCAGGTTTATCCTGATCAAACCGTTGCTCCTTTAGGCCTGTTGCAGAGGCATATCTTTATGTTTGTTTCGTTTTTTTTAGACGGGTGCGCTGATGTTAGAGAAAGGTGGTATCAATTGTAGATGAAGCTGGAAAATGGGCTTGGACAAGCCCAAACTGGCGAACTTAACGCTGAGATTGAACCTCCTATGCCTACTACTTCAATTCCTCACTATCTAATGAAAGTTGTACCTCCCGTCTCAACTCGTTAAAATTTGCCGCGATAGCTGGAAAATTTCAGGTCAGCCTTTTAACGGAAACATCTTGTGCTTTGTCGTAAGCAAGCCGAAGAGACCACTTCCAACGCGCTGGATGAATTACAAAAGCTCTAAAACGAAATCGCCCAATTTCTCCGAAAGATTTCTAGAAATCAGTGTGTTTTGCGCTGCTGAAGAAAACTCGTTACTTAAACAATACCTTAATTTTTGGTCTAGGCAGCCAGAATGGGACCGGGCACACTATTGCCCGGACCTATTATATAAAACGCTTACCGGGGCGGTAGGGGCATCCAGCTTGGTACAGAAACATCTGCATGCGCAAATTGAGGCATTTTTGCAGAGAGATCCGCCATATTTTTGATATCATTGTCATTTAAAAATGCTTGGGTGATAAGTGTCGGCGGAACGATCACATTGGTTCCTGGATTTTGGCCTGCAAGCATCATGGCCAGAGACCGCACGGAAACCTCACCAACAACGGCTGGGTTGGTTGCGACCGTTGCCGCCCAGGCAGAATTAGGTTCGCGCATCGCAGCAATATCAGCCGTAGATACGTCTGCTGAATAGATATCGATTTGATCCGTCAACCCGGCCTCATCCACAGCGATCTTGACGCCTTTTGCGAATTCATCGTAAGGAGCAAAAATGACTGTGATGTCAGAGTTTGCTTGCAGAACGGATCTTGCTTGGTTTGCATTAGAGTTTGCGATTGGGTTGTCGAGGGTCCCGAACTGTGCGACTTCTTCAATCCCTGGGTTTGCCGCTTTTATATCTTCCCAAGCCGCGTGACGACGATCTAAAGGTGCAATGCCAGGGACGTAAACATAGCCAGCCTTCCAGGCGTCGCCATTATCTTTGATTGCCTGTTCTAAGGCAAGTTTGCCAAGCATATAATCTGACTGCTCAATTTGGGGAATTGCTGCATTTTCAACATTTACATCAAACGCTACAACTTTAATTCCCGCATCAACGGCGCGTTGCGCTGCGTCGCGCATGCTTTCCGTGAGGCCGTGCTGAATGATGATTCCATCTACGCCCAAGGTGATTGCCTGATCCACCATATCGGCCTGCAGAGCTGCATCTTGCCGGCTGTCAAAAACACGCAGGTCTACACCGAGTGCGGCAGCCTGCGTTTCCACACCTGAAAGATAGGCCTGAAAAAAGTCACCTGTTGACAAAAAGCGGACAAGCGCAATTTTCACATCACTTGCTTTGTCAAATGGCGCCGGCATATCGCCTGCCATAACTGCGCTGGAAAGCGCAGCCGGTAAAAGTAAGCTGCCACTGAATAGCTTTAATAAAGAACGTCTTAACATTTTTGTTTTCTCCCATGATTATTTGGCCTGAGGTTAATGGCCGGTTTTACGCCCCTTCGATGAAAGAGCAAAAGTGAAGATGAGCGCCATGACAAGCACACCCCCCTTTACGAAATCCTGTGTGTAATAAGGCGCATTCATCATAGTGAGCCCTTGCAAAAGAACGCCTACGAATAATGCACCCACGGCTGTCCCAAACGCATTGGGTTTTGCTGCACCTAAGACTGCAAATCCTATCAATGCTGCCGCAACTGAATCCAGCAGTAGATTGTTACCAGACGCGATATCGCCTCTACCCAGACGAGCTGAGAGCAGTATCCCACCGATCGATGCCATAACTCCCGAGATGACATAAGCCAAAACTTTGTACCTATTGACATTTGCTCCTGCGAGCGCAGTGGCCGTCTCGTTTGATCCTATTGCATACATTAAACGACCATGCCGAGTAAGTTCTAGAAATAACCAAATTACAATGCCTGCGAGTATGAAGATGATAACGGGCACAGGAATCAAATTTTCTAGGAAAAAATCTAATCGATGCCGGCCAAGCCATAAGAAGCCTTGAGAATATACTCCTTCGGCAGTCTCTCCATTAGGTAACCGCATACCGGTTGATATCGACCGCCCTTCTGTTGGAATGCGTTGTAATCCGATCAAAAGAAACATCATCCCCAGTGTCGCCAAAAGATCGGGCACTCGCGCTTTGACAATAAGAATGCCATTGACCAGCCCAACGATTGCACCCATTAGAATGCACGCGAAGATTGCGGTAATCGCCGACATCTCTAAGACGACCATGACATAGGCTGATAACATGAGTGCTGATGTTGCCACAGATCCAATTGAAAGATCGAAACCATCGACGACCAGAGTTGCAGTGACGCCAAGAGCAAGGATACCAGTTATGGAAACAGACTGAAATATGAAAACGGCTGATCTCGCTCCTGCAAAACCTTCTGCGGCAACAGAGAAAAACAGTATCAGGCCTGCGAGCAGCAATAGAAAACCATATCTTATCATTAAAGTTCTCATATTTAATACATTATATGTGCTCATGACTTATCCACTTCCATATGTTTGGGCATTGCAGCCTGACCGCTAAAGCAGGATACAATTTTCAGGACATTCTGCTGAGTATTTTCAAAATCTCCGACTAAATCGCCTTCGTGAAGAACAACAATGCGGTCCGCAATTTCAAGTGCTTCGTCAAGCTCTGCAACAAATACAAGAGTGGCCCTTTCCTCTGCGGTGGATCTGATATGATGTCCGATATCGCGACGGGCTTTAATATCGACACCTTGAAAGGGTTCGTCGAGCAAAAGAACCTCTGATTTCTCTGATAGCCATCGTCCAACCATAACTTTTTGCTGGTTTCCCCCCGACAGTGTCATTACTGAATCTTTTTCAGATTGACACTTTATACCCAGCTTGAAAATTGCATGTTTTGCGTTTTTCGTGAGGCTTTTGGGTTTCAGGAATGAAAACCAACTGTGTTGATAGAAAAATGGGAGAGCAAGATTACCGGTAATATCAAAGTCAGAAATAACTGCGTTGGTAGACCGGTCTTTTGGACACATGAATACACCAGCTTGTATTGCACTGGCAATCGTAGAAGGGCTGTATTGTTCGTCAAACAATGTCATTTGACAATCATCGAGATTTTGCAAGCCAAAAATTAACGATGCCAGTTTAGTTTTGCCACTCCCTAAAAGTCCTGCAATTGCAACAATTTCGTTTTTGTAAAATGTTAATTCGAAAGGTTTTTTAAGGGGGTTCAACTTGATTTTTGAAATTTTAAAAATTGGAAGACCACGTTTATTGATCTTAATATCAGCATCAGACATTTTTTGACCTAACATCGCAGTAACAGCACCGTCATAATCAAGACAAGGGCCTTCAAATAGACCGGATATCTGACCATCTCGCATTGCGACGATACGATCTGCGATCGCCTTGATATCTGAAGTTCGATGGGAAATATAAAGGATAGCAACTCCTTGATTTTTTAAGCTACGCAAAAGCTCGAAAAGCCGTTCTGCTTCTTTAGAAGAAAGCGATGAGGTTGGCTCATCCAGGATAAGAACTTTAGGGTTTCGTGTCATTGCGCGCGCAATTGCGAGCATTTGACGATCAGCAAGTCCTAGATCACGCACGGAGGCGGTTATTTCGACATCTAATCCCATTGTAGATGCAATTTCTAGCGCGTCTTCCTGTAGCTTTTTTGAATTTATGAAAAACCCTGTTGCATTGTCGGCGAGTCGGTCAATCATCAGGTTAGAGGCAACGTCTAAATCTTGAATGACTCCATTATTGATTGACTGATGAACAGTTACGACGCCTGATTGAAAGGCTTCAGCAGTAGAGGTCGGTTGAAACGGTTCCTCAAACAATTTGAGTGATCCACTGTCTGCTGTATGAACACCGCATAAAATTTTTACTAGTGTAGACTTTCCTGCCCCATTTGCCCCCATAAGGACGGTGACTTGACCAGCGGGCAGGTCTAAATCTACATTTCGTAAGACGTCATTAGGCCCAAAGGATTTACTCACTCCCAAAATTTGACAAGCCAAATGTGTCATTAGTTCCTCCCGTTAGAGATGGTTACGCTCCAGTTGATTTTTGTCAAGTCTCTTGACAATAGTCAATTTATCGGACTTTTTAAATGGCACCCATCGCCATTTCAATTTGGGGGATATCTTATGTCGGAAGAAGTTTATCAGCCGCTCACAAGTGAAACTCTGCCAATGCGGCTTGGCAATATCAAAAGCATCACTGCACACATCGGCAAAGACGTGCAGGAGTGGAAAGTAACAGAAGTTGGGGATGGAAATTTAAACCTCGTTTTCGTCGTTTCAGGAAATGGTGCGGACGTAATTATTAAACAAGCGCTTCCATACGTCAGATTAGTTGGTGATAGCTGGCCTTTACCTTTAAGTCGGTCTTTTTTTGAACATGAAGTTTTGGTGCGTCAGTCTGCACGGGATCCAGGAAGCGTCCCTGAAATTTATTATTTTGATGAAACCCAAGCAGTGATTGCGATGGAAATGCTGTCACCACATACAATTTTACGCAGAAAGCTAATTTGGGGTGAGAAGGTAGTGGGATTGGCAGATAGGTTAGGCAAATTTTGCGCAAGGACGGCCTTCAGAGGGTCCGACTTATCGCTTGAAACAGCTCAAAAGAAAAAGGACGTAGCGCTGTTTCAAGGTAATTTTGAACTTATGGCAATTACGGAAAATTTGGTATTTACAGATCCTTATTTTGAAGCTGACATGAATCACCATACTGCTGAACTGGAACCGATAGTTAATCGTCTTCGAGGGGACATTAATTTGAAGCGAGAAGTTCAAAAAATGCTTTTTAAGTTCACAGCAAATACTGAAACTTTATTACATGGCGACTTACACTCAGGATCAGTTATGTGCACGGAGACAGAAACCAAAGTGATTGACCCAGAATTTGGGTTTTATGGCCCCATGGGTTTTGACCTAGGAATGCTGATTTCAAATTACTTGATGGCTTATTTCGCGCAACCTGGTCATCGTTTAGAGAACAATCTGACGAGCTATCAGGATTGGATTTTAGGGGTCATCAAAGACACCGTAGATGTGTTTATGGCTGAGTTTGAGTTACTATGGAAAACAGAACGAACAGGTATACTGTACCCGACGTCTCTGTTTGAAGATCAGGGGCATAGCTCCGTCTCGGCTTTGCGTGATCTCCAGGGTCAAATTTGGGAAGATGCTGTCGGTATATGCGGAATCGAAATGCACCGTCGCGTGCTTTCTTTGGCGCATAATGCCGATTTTGAAGATATTCAGAAAACGAAAACCCGAGCCTCTCTCGAGGCCAGGAATTTGATGATGGGCCGCGAATTAGTGTTGCAACGCAGTGCTGTGGGTTCAGTTGATCAACTCGTTGATTTAGCGAAGCGGTATAATTCGGAGGTCCACCTATGAAAGTAAATGGTGTGCATTACCGTTCCATCTGGTATGATTGTGAGTCTGAAAAAGTATTGATCATCGACCAACGGTGGTTACCCCACGATTTTAGGATTGTCCCTCTAGAGCGGCTTGGAGATTTTGCCGCTGCAATAAGAGACATGTGGGTTAGGGGCGCACCCTTAATCGGGGCAACAGCCGCGTATGGCATGGCTATTGCAATGACAGAAGATGCAACAGACGAAGGATTACGCCAAGCCTACGACACACTGATTGCCACGCGGCCAACAGCTGTCAACCTGCGCTGGGCATTGGATCGTGTTCGAAAAATGCTGAGCCATAAATCTGCGTCAGAACGCAGAGATGAGGCGCTTAAACTCGCGCATCACATGGCGGAGGAGGACGTCGGAATCAATAAACGAATCGGTGAGCAGGGGCTGGAGATTATCGAAAAAATTGCTGAAGAAAAAAGCAACGGCGAACCAGTTCGTATCCTTACGCATTGCAATGCAGGGTGGCTCGCCACTGTGGACTGGGGAACGGCAACATCGCCAATGTATCAAGCCCATAACGCCGGCATTCCCATTCACGTCTGGGTGGATGAAACGCGACCGCGGAACCAAGGCGCGATGACAGCTTGGGAACTTCAAAGTGAGGGTATTAGTAATACTTACATCACTGACAATGCGGGCGGCCATCTGATGCAACACGGACAGGTCGACATGGTCATTGTAGGCACGGATCGAACAACGGCGCAGGGCGACGTGTGTAACAAAATTGGGACGTACTTAAAGGCCTTGGCAGCATATGACAATGGCGTACCATTTTATGTTGCCCTTCCTTCCCCGACGATTGATTGGAAGATTTTTGACGGCATCAAAGATATCCCGATCGAAGAACGCTCTGAACGAGAAGTGACTCATATTTTGGGAAAAACGTCCGATAAGCACATCAGTGAAGTACAGGTTACCCCAGATAAAGTGGCTGGCGGCAATCCGGCCTTTGACGTCACCCCTAATCGTTTTGTTACTGGATTGATTACTGAACGGGGTGTTTCAGAGGCGTCCCACGAGGCGCTATCGGCAATGTTTCCAGAAATGGTAAAGGCATCAAAAAAATGATTGAAAATAAATATGTTGAAAATGATGCAGCTAAATGGGTTCTAGAAGCTGGTGAGAATTCTGCTGATCAAGAATTGGCTTTGCGCGTATATACGTCGAGGATTATTGGCCAGAACCCAGATCTTGTAATGCATGGTGGCGGCAATACCTCGGTTAAAGTGAAACGTAATAACCTCTTCGGTGAAAGCTGTGAAGTATTGCACGTAAAGGGATCAGGTTGGGATTTGGATACAATACTGGCGCCAGGTCTACCTGGTCTTTGGCTTGAAAATCTGAGGCGCCTGCGTGTACTTGATGCCCTGTCTGACGAGCAGATGGTAAATATCCAAAGGGCAAATCTAATAGATAGCAGTTCGCCTAATCCCTCTGTAGAAACCCTTTTGCACGCATTTCTTCCTCATAAATTTGTCGATCATACCCATGCAACACCCTTCTTGATTTTGGCGAACCTTCCCAATGCCCCAGAGGTTTGCAAAGAAATTTTTGGTAATCGTCTTGCGATCGTGCCATACATCATGCCTGGCTTTGCGCTGGCAAAAAAATCAGCAGAGGTATTTGATGCACATTCCGAATGTGAGGGTCTGCTACTGTTAGGGCACGGTCACTTTGCTTTTGGGGAAACGGCTAAAGAAAGCTATGATTTGATTGTCTCTCATACTCAGGCTGTCGCTGATTATCTTAAAATGGAAAAGCCAACTAAATTATTTGTGCGCGAAGAACACAAGGTTCAGCATGTCTTGCCTGTGATTCGCGGACTAATTGCAGACATGGTTGGACCAAATGCGTCTATGCCCATATTGGATGTGAGAAATGGGCCTGATCAGCGCGCTTTCTTGGAACGCACCGACATCGATGATCTTGCGAAAAGAGGTACAGCATCACCCGACCATGTTATCCGTATAAAGGCCAAGCCACTCGTTTTGCGTAAATCAGTCTGGTCTGCTGGGCGGGATGCAATAAAGGCGGTTATTGATGAATATGCTTCCCAATATCATGCGATGTTTGATAGACAAGCACCTTCGGCAGATCAGCCCAAGAAAATTTTATCTCCAGACCCAAAAACAATCTGGATGGAAGGCATTGGATTTATAGGGCTTGGCAGTAATGCAAAGGCGGCAAGTGTTGCGGGTGATTTGGCCGTACAAAATGCCCGCGTTCGTGCTATCGGCGAAGATACTGGTGGGTTTTACCCGATCTCGGAAAAGGATCTTTTTGATTGCGAATATTGGTCACTAGAACAGGCGAAATTGGGTAAAGGAACGCCTCCAAAAATGCAGGGCCGTGTTGTTCTTGTAACAGGGGGTGCAGGTGCAATCGGAAAGGCGATTGCAGATGCATTCACCGCGCTTGGTGCCCAGTGTTTTCTCGTTGATCAAGATCAGGAAACATTGAACCAAACACTGAAGGATCTGGGCACAGGCCATGCAGGCTTAGCATTAGACGTCACCGAGCAAGGGGCAGCCGATAGCGCAATGCATGCCTGTATTAATACTTTCGGAGGACTTGATATCCTTGTCTCAAATGCGGGGGCCGCTTTGTCTGGTGCTATGCTCGATGTACCGTCTGATCAACTTCGCGATGCATTTGAGCTGAATTTCTTTTCTCATCACGCTTTTGCAGTGGAAGCGGCAAAGTTATTTAAACTTCAGGGGCGTGGCGGCCAATTGTTGTTCAACATTTCCAAACAAGCGATCAATCCTGGGAAAAATTTCGGCGCATATGGTATGCCGAAAGCAACAACTTTGTTCCTAATGCGGCAGTTGGCTTTAGAGCTGGGAAGAGATGGCATCCTAGTAAACGGTGTCAATGCGGACCGGATCAGGTCCGGTTTGCTAACAGATGATTTTATTGCAGAACGGGCAAACGCGCGCGGCGTTTCCCAAGAGCAATATATGGCGGGCAATATCCTCAATAAAGAAGTTCGCGCACAAGATGTTGCTCATGCCTTTACGTCACTGGCACAAATGAAGCGAACAACTGGTCATGTTATCACGGTGGACGGAGGCAATATGGAGGCGGCTCTTCGTTAATCACGTCGGTTTGGCCTTTGAAAAACCTACATGAGCGAAGTCATGAAAAAATCGAATGGTTCAGTCGCAACAACAGCACAATTTTAATTCTCGAGAAGACAGCTATCTCGCCAATATCGCCTTGCTTTACTATCAAGAGGGACTCAATCAAAGTGAAATTGCAAGACGTCTAGGTCTGTCTCGCGCGACTATCGTGAATTATCTTAGGGAAGGTAAGGAGCGTGGAATAATTGATATACGTGTCAATGGAGAACGGCTTCGTCATTCCCAAAAATCGCGCAAGCTAGCTGAGTTTTATAATCTCGACGATGTTTACATAGCGCATACAGGAAAAGACGCAGATCCGGAATTCTCCCGACGCCATACCGCGAGGGTTGCTGCACTTGCCTTTCATAATATCGTTGCTCCAGGCGACATAATCGGTGTGGCTTGGGGCGAAACAATCAAATTGGTGAGCCAACATTTACCAAATCGCCCAATTCCAAAAACTGAGATCTGTCAAGTTATAGGGTCAATGGAATCCAGTCGCCTTCTAAGTGCAGAAGATTGTGCGATCAAAATAGCAAATCAGATAGGTGCAGTATGCCATACCCTACACGCCCCGGCAGTTTTGTCTTCGTCAGATTTAGCAGCTGCTTTACGCAATGAACCAACCATAAAAAAGCAATTTTCGAGATTTCAAAACTTGAATGCGATTTTAACCTCTGTTGGCGATCTATCTGAAAATACGCACGTAGTTTCATCTGGAATAATCGAAAAAGCTGATTTGGATAAGATCATTTCCGACGGTGCGGCGGGCTTTATATGCAGCTATCTAATCAACCATAACGGTGACAACTTGTCTATACCGCGCAATGAACGCATGATCGCGATTAGCTTTGAGCAAATTATGGCTACCCCAAAGCGCATTATGGTCGCTTCGGGCGAAAAGAAGTTTGCAGCAGTAAAAGCCGCTTTGCTTGGTGGCCATATCACACACGCCATCTTGGACGAAATACTAGTATCGTTGCTGCTCGATTAAATTATTCCTTTGGCCTTGGCGTATTAAGAAAGGCTGGTCTAATCACGCAAAGGCCGTGATAGTAACGCGGCATATGAAAAGGCAGCAGCGTTTCGCCATGACGGATACTCATAAAGGTTTATTCTACACGTTTCTGGGCGTTTTATGCGTTGTACCGGATTCGCTTTTTGTACGATTGATCACAGCCGAGCCACTGGTAACAGCGTTTTGGAGAAGCTTAATCTCCGGTCTCGTTATCTCGGCCGGTTTGCTTGTATTTAAGGGCACACCCAGTTTTCGCAATATCTTGTTGATGGGAAAGCTTGGCTGGGCTTATTGCTTTTTGATCGGTTCAACATCTCCGGCTTTTGTAATGGCGGTAAGTCAAACCAGCGTTGCGAATGTTGTGT
>ERZ802819.1495-NODE-1495-length-14349-cov-9.37631_pt1 | contig 14349 bp, 15 predicted proteins | sample MGYA00345647_ERZ802819 | MGnify/ENA primary metagenome ERZ802819 (study PRJEB30503, sample SAMEA104212355) | marine metagenome | biome: Westerlies Biome; feature: [SRF] surface water layer (ENVO:00010504) within the epipelagic zone...; material: water... | reverse complement strand
CACGAGAGCCTGAACAACGTCACTCCGTCTGATGTCTACTTTGGACGTGACAAAGTAATCATACAACAAAGCGAAAGGATCAAAAAAAACACGTTAAATGCGAGGCGCTAGTAACATCGCAAACAAACCGCATAATAAAAACTATCAGATGAGCCTAGATATTCGCGGCGTTCGAATAGTTAATAGTTCCAAAAATCCTAACGACGCACAGATTTGCGAGGGCCCGTGGACATTCAGAATGCCCATTGGGTTTGATTTCTGATTCAACCTTCCAAAATGGAGGTTTGAATGCACGAGCAACGGTTTGTGGTGTCGGACGTCTTGTTGCAGCGGCTTGGGTCGGACCTTTCAGGTAAGTTCAGCGATGCCGGAGCAACGGCAAAAGACAATCGTCTGTTTCTGCAAGCGGTCTTGTAGTGGGTGCGCACCGGCTCGCCGTGGCGCGATCTGCTACCTGCCTTTGGCCATTGTGTGCTCATGCGGTTGGGCGAACGACAAAGATCATCGTGTTGGTGGATGTGCTCGGCAATTTGATTCGGTTTCAGCTGCTGCCGGGGCAAGCGCATGATATGAAAGGTGTCGCGCCGTTGATCAAAGGCGTTTCATTTGATGCACTGCGCGCGGACAAGGCGTTTGACGCGGACTGGCTGTTCCAAGGCCTTGATGAGCGCGGTGCAACTGCTGTGATCCGACCCAAAACCAACCGTAAACTCCAGCGTAATTATGATGCAAAGGTCTAAAAGTGGCGCCACTTGGTTGAGAATAACTTCACAAAGATCAAAGAGTTCAGAGGGGTAGCAACCAGGTACAACAAGACAGATTGCAGCCATGCCGCGTGTTGGAACCTCGTGGCAGCACTCATAGCTTCAAGATGATTGTCAACAGAGCCTGATATATTTTTCGTATTTTTCCTGTCTGTTTCAGCCTCTTAAAAGGTCGAGGATTGAGAACGTTTTCCCTTACCCGAACCAAAAAAGTAATATTTCACCAAAGGCGGCACATGCAACACCCAAACACTGGCACTTTTGACTAGATAAACAAAAATCTTATGATTTTCTTAACACATTCAGGCCGGAGTTTCTTTTTCATTAAACTTCAAATTACGATCGGATCAAATGAGGTTTATTGACATTTCGTGCATCTCTTTGGCATCTCGCAGGTACCACAAGCTGAACTATGATCACTTTAGTCGGTTTTGATAAATTTCCCACCAAGACCAAAGCGCAGGTGCACAAACCTAACTTTACAGCACAATCAACGTCTTATTCAAATTACATATCTAAAATTATTCATTTTGAATTAATTTATTGAGGTAAAAGATATTTGTGTTATGGTCATAAAGAGACTGATTTATTGAGGTAATAGGTAATTGCACTATAATCATAACAAGCTTAACTTATCGGCAAAAACATATGACTTTAATTGAAATACTTACATGATTGGTGGTAAGTATGACTAAGAATCTTGTGTTTTTTTGCTTTTCAATCTTACTTATTTCGCAATTCATCCTGATCTGAAACGGCAGCATGGTGACTTTTCTCAATATGTCAAAAATGATAGTTTTAATCTCAAAGCTCTTTACCAAGTCGAAAACATCAACACTACGAATGACAGCTACAATTTAAAGTGGTACACGCGGGCGGCAAAGCAAGGGTATGTATCAGCTCAAAATAATCTTGGGTGGCTATATTCCAAAACTACAACACAGTTTCACAGCGAAACCAAAGCCTATATGTGGTGGTTTATCGCAGCACAAAATGGCAGCCAAAAGGCTTTAGAGAATATGGTTCGGATGGAGACCCGTTTGGCACCAGATAACATTTCTAAAGCTCAAAATATGGCCAAAAAATGTCTCCAAAGCGACTATCAGACTTGTGATTGATTTGACTGGACACCTGCCGTGATCCAAACCGCTACACTTTGCCACAACCAACAAAAACATGCGTTAGTCGCCTGCAAGATGCACACCACGCGGCCTTGTAAATTGCCTGCACCGCAGCCGATCCCAGCATACGCGCGTTCTCTGCCTCGATAAACAGTGCCTTCATACGTCTTAGGCTTTCAATCTTGGGTATCTGCCCTAACTGAAGTCCAACTGAGGTTTCCCAGAAGGTCAGGAGGCACCGCATCGTGAGTTTCAACAATATTTCGGACAAGACAGTACCTGTTCCGACTGGCCGTGTGTCGCGGTTTGCCAAAGTGGGTGGTCTGGCCGCAGATATTGCTGGCAATCTGGCGTTGAACGGCGTCCGCCAGTTGGTACAAGGCCAGCGGCCAAACTGGAACGGCCTGTTACTCAGCCCGGCCAATGCCCGCAAACTCGCTGATCAACTGGCGCAGATGCGCGGCGCGGCGATGAAGGTCGGGCAATTGATGTCAATGGACAGCGGCACAATGCTGCCGCCCGAATTTGCCCAAATTCTGGCGCGCCTGCGCTCTGAGGCGCAACCTATGCCGCCCTCGCAGCTTAAAAAAGTTCTCACTGCCTATTGGGGGCCTCAGTGGTTGCGGCAATTTGCATCCTTCGATGTTCGCCCCATCGCCGCGGCCTCAATCGGGCAAGTGCACCGCGCAAAAACCAAAGATGGTCGGGAAGTGGCCCTGAAAATACAATATCCCGGCATCCGCAAAAGCATCGACAGCGATGTGGATAACATCGCCATGTTGATCAAAATGTCCGGCCTTTTGCCCAGAGACCTTGATATCACGTCGCTACTCGAACAGGCAAAACAACAACTTCACGATGAGGCACAATATCAACGCGAAGGCCAGTATTTAGAGCAATTTGGAAAATTGCTCGCGGACAAACGCGACTTTAAAGTGCCGGCTCTGTATGAAGATTTAACCACTCCGGACATTCTCGCAATGTCCTATGTTTCGGGGCATCCTATCGAGGCGCTTACCAGTGCGCCGCAAGCCACACGGGACCGGGTGGTCGGCTTGCTGATCCAGCTGTTACTTCTGGAGCTATTTGATTTCCATCTGATGCAAACCGATCCAAATTTTGCAAATTACCAGTATAACCCCGAAACACAGCAGGTTGTCCTACTGGACTTTGGCGCAACCCGAGCGCTCTGCCCAATCTTGGTTCAACAGTTTCGGCGTTTGCTAAACTCTGGCTTGGAAAATAACAAGGACGCCAGCCTGCACCTCTTGCGCGAAATCGGCTATTGCGACGACACCACTTTGCCTCACCATCGCACCGCACTGCTAAATTTATTCGATCTGATCCTATCCCCTTTTCGACAGGATACCGCGTTTGATTTTTCCGATGAGGTGTTTGCCACACAGGTCAGAGATGCGGCGTTGGCGTTGGGAAAAGACGGTGATTTCTGGCACATCCCGCCGGTAGAGACACTATTTTTGCACCGTAAATTCGGCGGGATCTATCTGCTTGCAAACAGATTAGGCGCTCGGGTTAATGTCAGACAGTTGGTATTGCCCTACCGTACCTGAACTGGCACCCTGAGACATCAACCCCAAACAATCAAAAAATAACCAATCGCACTGCTCACACCGTTCTATATTGGCCAGACCCCAATACGTGTTACTTAAGCGATTTATAAATTTGCAGTTCTGTCCAAAGATCCTCAGTGCGCTTGTTGGTTTCAGTCAACCGCAGCGCAAGTCCTCGCAAAATCGCCAAAATAGCAGGATCAGTGGCATCAATTTTCTGCGTAAGCAGATCATCTTCAATAACTCTGATAATACAGTTTGTTTTGGCAATCACCGTAACGGTGCGCTGCTCTCTTAAAATCTGGCCAATTTCTCCGAACATTTCACCTTCTTTTAAAGTCGCCAGATGAAAGTTTTTGTGCGAGAAAATATCCACCTCCCCAGTATGAATAAGAAAAACGCTGTTCGCATCATCTTTCGCTTGATAAATAACATCCCCGGCGGCAACAGATTTATATACTGGCTTCATAACGTATCCTCCAAAATTCAAAAACTTCAGGCTGGTAAAAAACTCTAAAAACCACCTATTTTAAAACCCACAGAACTAGTTAGGTTCTTATTTAAATACACCGGCTGCTATAGATTGCCAAGCCACCCGATAGAGCCCAACTGGAATTCGTAAAAACCACGAACTGCCTTGAAACGTCAAGCACACAGGCCTATTATTATGCATCTCAAAGCGTTAACCCGCCCCGCTTCGGTCGTATTTACCGACCTCCCCTTTATCTGGTCTCTGCTTGTCAGCACAGATCCTGTACCGAACCACCTTGGAGAAAAGAATGAAGACAGCCAAAGATTATATGACCGCCGCAAACGCTGTTGTTGAGCGTATTTCAATTGAGGATGCGCTGACAAAACACGGCGCTGAAAACACTGTATTCGTTGATGTCCGTGACAGCGGTGATATCGCAAAGACGGGCACCGTGGCCGGAGCGGTGCGTATCAACCGGGGTTTTTTGGAATTTGCAGCCGATGATAACACCCAGTACCACAATGCCAATCTGACCAAAAATGCGCATCTCTATTTACTGTGCGCCGCGGGCGGTCAGGCGGCGCTGGCCGGTAAAACCCTAAAAGATATGGGCTATCAAAACGTCTACAATATTGGCGGCTTTGGCGCGTGGAAAGACGCTGGTGGACCGGTCGAAAACGGATAATAAATTGGCCGTGCAAATCGACCAGCACTGCTGTGTTGCGCGAGATTTGCACGGGCTTTTTGCTGACCGGGGCCGCATAATGCACTTGGCTGTGCAAGACGATGATTGCCGAAAGGCCATATTCCGGTATGAAAAAATGCTCTGGCTATTTCCCGCAATTTCGTTGGCTATTAAACCAGTCGCCAGTCAGCAGTTGCGGCCCAGCGGCCCCTTAATCTGCTGTCCATCCACCATCGATCAAAATGGACGTTCCAGTCACAAGAGCCGAAGCATCCGACGCAAGATACTGAACCGCGCCCATAATATCCTCAATCTGTCCCACCCGATTAAGTTTGATCTTCGACTTGATCCATGCAAGCTTTTTGGGGTCGCTGAATGTCGGTTCGCTCAAAGGGGTGCGGATAAAGGTCGGACAGATCGAATTGACCCGAATACCCTCAGCGCCAAACTCAATCGCCATGGATTTGTTTATCCCTTCAATGGCATGCTTACTGCCGCAATACACCGCGCGCTCTAATCCCCCGACATGGCCCATCTGGCTTGATATTTGAATAATTGATCCACCTCGACCTTGGTGCTGCATGCCGCGCGCTGTCTGTTGCGCCAGAAAATACGCCGCACGGACATTCAGATCCATAACAGCGTCAAAATCATCAACTCGTGTGTCTAACGCGGTCGAATGTCTCGCAAGGCCTGCGGAGTTTACCAGCACATCAAACGCAGCCGCAGCGGCAAAGAAAGCCATCACTGCCTCTATGTTGGTCACGTCCAGAGCCTGCGCTTGCGCCGACATGCCCTCGGCTCTGATCGTGGCCGCCGCGGCCTCAAGCGTTTCAGAGCTGCGTGCCACCATGACCACATCAGCGCCCATTTCAGCTAGCGCAACCGCGCAGCCAAGCCCAATGCCACGCGAGGCCCCCGTCACCAGAGCGCGCTTGCCGTCTAACCGAAATGAAGGGGTGCGGGGAAGTTTCATTTTCACCTCATAAATATCGTTCGGAAAATATCCTAATCGGGGCTTGTGAGACTGTCCATACGGGGGGAAATTGTTAACACAACCGGTATTAGACTATTTCTCAAGTCCGGATTGTCAGTTTTTCCATGTATTTATTTAGTATTTCCATGACCTGTGATCCGTATTGAGACGGAACTGTGTCAGGGATAACTGCCCAGTAATGTTTAGCCGGTGGTGTTTATTTGGCAATGTTTGACCAGTGCGGTATGTTACCAGCGCTGGGCCGCATCCTCTGCTCTTTCCCATTATCTCAACGCGAAGGATCACACGAACGCCTGCTCCGGTGTCACGGCGTTACCAAAAGCGCCACCTCAGTCACAGCCCGCTCAATCAATCCCAGACAGGCACCATCTGAAAACCGGTGATCTGCGCCATCGACAAGGGTCAGATGCATATCGGGCCCCGAAGCGTGTTCCAGCAGCCGCAGCGCCACGGACATCTCGACGTCCGCATCAGCAGTGCCTTGCAAAAACCGCGTTGCAAAAGGCAGCGCGAGCGGCGTCCGCAGCACAAGGTTCTGTCGCCCGTCTTCGATCAATCGGCGGGTAATCACATAGGGTTCGTCGTAATCCGAAGGCAGCACCACCTGCCCCAAACGTTGCAGGTCAGATCGCTGTGCGTCGTCAAAGCCCGCCCACATGCTGTCTTCGGTGAAATCCGGCGCCGCGGCGATTGTCACCATGCCAGCCACCTTCGCCTGCTCCAATCTCTGCGCCAGCAGGAGCGCAATCCACCCACCCATGGAAGAACCGACCAAAATCACTGGTCCATTGACCAAATGGCTCACGGCCGCCGCCGCATCCTCGGCCCAATCACCGATACACCCGTCGGTAAAGGCCCCCGAAGACTGGCCGTGACCGGAATAATCAAACCGCAGAAAAGACCGCCCGTTGCCTCTGGCCCAAGCCTCAAGATGCACGGCTTTGGTGCCCTGCATATCAGATTTAAACCCGCTCAGGAAAACGATTGTCGGGCCAACCCCCTCGCTGTGGTGATAGGCGAGCTTACGACCCTGAGCGGTGTCAAAATAACGATGTGTTGCCATGTCATCCTCCTGTTTGGCGTCCAAAAACAACACCAGGCTGTGTTTTACAAGCGCTTGTCGCCGTATTCGCCGTTTGATCCTGATGATTACAGGTCTGATTTTCAGGTCACAAGATATGACCGGTATTGGTAATCTGCCCCAAACCAGGCGTCTTAGGTTTTTAACAAACCGCATTAGTGTATGGTGCCAAAGCGGTTACGCCTTGCCACGCTGTGCAACAGCTTTTAAAACGACAACACGAAATACCCGCAACCGGGCGCTTGGTAGGCGCCAAAACGACGAGGAGGACAACTATGTCCCAGATCACACTTACGCTTCCAGATGGCAATCAACGTCACTATGACGCCGGCATTACTGCAGGCGAGGTCGCGACAGATATCGCCACTTCGCTGGGTAAAAAAGCGATAAGTGCCACGGTTAATGATACCCATTGGGATCTGCAGTGGCCGATCACCTGTGACAGCAGCATCGCGATCAACACAATGAAAGACAGCGCACCGGCGCTGGAGTTGGTGCGCCATGATCTGGCCCATATCATGGCCCGCGCCGTGCAAGAGATCTGGACCGATGTGAAAGTGACCATTGGACCCGTTATTAAGGACGGTTGGTATTATGATTTCGACCGCGCCGAGCCGTTTACCCCAGAGGATCTTGGGGTGATCGAGAAGAAAATGAAAGAAATTATTAATCTGCGTGATCCAATTCGCACCGAAATATGGAGCAGATCAGCGGCGACCCAACATTACCAAGAGACGAACGAACCGTATAAGGTCGAATTGATTGAGGCGATCCCTGGCGACGAGCCGCTGCGGATGTACTGGCACGGCGATTGGCAGGATCTGTGCCGCGGCCCACATCTGCAACACACAGGTCAGGTGCCGGCCGATGGGTTCAAGCTGATGTCGATTGCCGGAGCCTATTGGCGCGGCGATAGCAATCGTGCGATGCTGCAAAGAATTTACGGCGTGGCGTTTCTCAATAAAGAAAGCCTCAAAGCCCATATGCTCATGCTCGAAGAGGCCGCCAAACGCGACCACCGCAAGCTGGGGCGCGAAATGGGCCTGTTTCATATGCAAGAAGAAGCCCCAGGTCAGGTCTTTTGGCATCCCAATGGCTGGCGCATTTACACCACTTTGCAGGATTATATGCGCCGCCAACAAACCCGTGACGGCTATGTCGAGGTCAACACGCCACAGGTGGTCGACCGAAAACTCTGGGAGGCTTCAGGCCACTGGGACAAATACCAAGAGAACATGTTTATCGTCGAAGTTGACGAAGAGCACGCCCGCGAAAAGGCGATCAACGCCTTAAAGCCGATGAACTGTCCTTGTCACGTTCAGATCTTCAATCAAGGCCTGAAGTCCTATCGCGATCTGCCGCTGCGCATGGCCGAATTTGGCAGCTGTAACCGCTATGAACCCTCTGGCGCGCTGCACGGGATTATGCGGGTGCGTGGCTTTACACAAGATGACGGACATATCTTTTGCCGGGAAGACCAGATCGAATTTGAGACCAAGAAGTTCATCAACTTTCTGTCTACCGTCTATCGCGACCTTGGCTTTGAGACCTTTTCGGTAAAATTCTCTGACCGCCCTGAACAGCGGTCGGGCGATGACAACGTTTGGGACAAAGCAGAGGCATCCTTGAAAGCTGCGACCGAAGCTGCGGGCTGTGCCTTCGAGTTAAACCCTGGCGAAGGAGCATTCTACGGACCAAAGCTAGAGTTCGTTTTGACCGATGCCATCGGGCGTGATTGGCAATGTGGCACATTGCAGGTTGATTTTGTTCTGCCAGAGCGATTGGACGCCGCCTATATCGGCGAAGACGGGGCCAAGCATCGCCCGGTCATGCTGCACCGCGCGTGTGTGGGGTCTTTTGAACGTTTCATCGGTATTTTGATTGAAAATTCTGCCGGCAAACTGCCGTTTTGGCTGGCGCCAAGACAAGTTGTTGTCACCTCGATTGTGACGGATGCCAATGCGTATTGCCAAGAGGTGGTCGATGCCCTGACAGCGCGGGGAATTCGCGCTGAAGCTGATTTGCGAAATGAAAAAATAAACTATAAGGTGCGCGAACATTCGCTTGGCAAAGTCCCGGTGATCTTGGCCTGTGGTATGAAAGAAGTCGCAGACCGCACAGTCAGCATCCGTAGGCTGGGCGAAAAACAGACCCGTTTGGCCGGATTGGACGAGACCGCTATCACGCTCGCCGCAGAGGCGACACCACCCGATCAGGTGTAATTATACGGCCAGAACTGTTTGCAAAAATTGTCGATTTGGTGTGCGAAGCACCTAAAAAGCTCTGTTACCTCGGAATGGTATCGTCTCTTTGAGGCGGCCGTCAGGTCAGGCGTCTGGCGGACAGGAGTTGGCGTCAACGCGGATAATCTAAAGCCAACCTCACGGGGAGTTTATTTCGCTTTACGTGATTGTGATTCGCAGGATTGACTTAAATTTCACTAAAGTATAATTGTTCGTTAAAAATTATCAAACGAGTAATAATTATTTAACTTTAGTATAGAAAGTAAAGAAATGTCACACACACTGAAAACCGTCGCGATTGCAAGCGCAGTCGCAACAGCGCTTGCATCCTACGCAACAACGGCCGTTTCTGGCGAGAAAGAAAAATGCTTTGGTATTTCTCTGGCTGGGGAAAACGACTGTGCCGCCGGCCCGGGAACAACCTGAGCTGGAACCTCATTCATCGATTATCAAGGCAACGCTTGGGCGCTGGTAAATGCCGGAACCTGCTTAGAAATTGAGCTTCCCGCCATGGCCGACGGCACGGCACGCAGTGGTGCTCTATCGGCTCTACCACGCGATCTCCCCGCGTAAGTAGACTGCTTGTCCTCCCAGACCTCCCAGGCGCGGAGGGCAAGCAACTCTAATACAAGGACATGCGCATGTTGGATCATTCCCCTCGCTTTGCAGCTTTACCCTGCGCTCCTGGCGTGGGGTATAAACCTCAGCATTTCAACGACATTATGAAAAATCCAGCACCAGTGGAATGGTTGGAGGTTCATGCCGAGAATTATATGGGTGCTGGTGGCAGACCTCTGGCACAATTACGCCACCTTTCAGAGCGGTTCGCAATTTCGGTCCATGGCGTTGGCTTGTCAATTGGCGGCGAAGGGCCTCTAGACGCCGCACATTTGCTGCGCCTTAGACACCTGTGCGACTGGTTGCAACCCGCCAGTTTTTCAGAGCACCTTGCCTGGTCAAGCCATGACAATCAGTTCCTCAATGATTTGTTGCCACTGCCCTACACAGATCACAGTCTGACCCGTATCGTCAATCATATCGATCAGGTCCAGAACGCGCTGGGCTATCAGATGTTATTGGAAAATCCATCCAGCTATCTTGCTTTCGAGGACAGCACAATAAGTGAGCCGGAATTCTTGACCCAGATCACGAAACAAAGCGGCTGCGGGCTGCTGCTGGATGTCAATAATGTTTTCATTTCAGCCACCAATTTGGGCTTTGACCCACAGGGCTATATCAATCAACTGCCGCTGGCGCACATAGCAGAAATTCATATTGGCGGCCATGACGAACAAGCCGACGAATATGGCGCGCCTTTGTTGATTGACAGCCATGGGTGTCCCGTCGCAGATCCAGTGTGGGCTCTGTTGGATTATGTGTTGGCATCTACAGGCCCTCGACCAGTGCTGGTTGAATGGGATACCGATGTTCCTGATTGGTCGTTACTCGCTGCAGAAGCCAATCGGGCAGCAAACGCATTGGCCCCGGTTTTCGTATGAACCAGGGACAGCAAAGCTTTTCCAATGCGCTTCTGTCACCTGAAAGTCAGGTGCCCGCTGGGTTAACGAATGGGATGGGCAAAGGCGCCACTCGTCGGTTTTCGGTCTATCGAAACAATGTCATCGACAGTTTGATCAAGGCGTTACAAACTGGATTTCCAGTCATATCACAGCTTTTGGGAGAACAGAATTTCAAAAATATCGCCAGCCTGTTCGTACGTCAACATCCGCCAGAAAGCCCTGTCATAAATCAATATGGTGACATTTTCCCAACCTTTCTGGAAGGCTTTGAGCCGTTGGAGCACTTGCCCTATCTTGCCGATACCGCCCGACTTGAGCTTGCATTGCGCCGCTCTTATCACGCAGCCGACAGTGCGTTTGTACACCCCTCAGAGTTTGAGGCTCTGTCACCAGAGGCCTTGAATCTCGCACAGCTAAGGATAGCGCCTCACGCGTTTCTGATCCGTTCGTGTTGGCCGATATATAGCGTCTGGCGATATAACACTACGCCCAACGCACCTAAACCACCGGCGCAGGCGCAGGATGTATTGGTGGTTCGGCCCAACTTTGACCCGCACCCAGTTTTATTACCGCCAGGCGGTGCCACTTTATTCGAAAGTCTACAGCAGGGGTTGAATTTTTTTGAGGCAGCCAGCGTCGCGCAAGACCAGCAGACAGATTTTGATCTGGCCGCCGTATTGACCTTATTGCTGTCCGAAAATGTGCTGTCAGAGATTATACCTAAAGCCAATAAAAGAAGACTGCTTTAAAATGCTTAGAGATTTAAATAATACGATTTTTTCGAGGATTGAAGCACTGTTGCCGCTATTACCCCTGCTGGCACGTGGCGTATTTGCAACTAGTCTATTGATCTATTTCTGGACTGCGGGCGTGACAAAACTCGGGCCGGGGGTCTTCGGGTTTTTATCACCTGCACCCGGTGCGTATATTCAGATCCTGCCCAGAGCCATGGAACTGATCAATTATGATCCGGACCAATTGAATACTTGGCACCACATTTTGGTGTTGTTCGGGACCTGGGCAGAATTTGTCTTGCCGGCGCTGATTGTTTTGGGCTTGGCTACGCGCGTGGCCGCCTTAGGCATGATCGGGTTTATCACGATACAAAGCCTGACCGACCTGTATGGCCATGGCGGAATTACGCAGCCCGCGACTCTGGGTGCATGGTTTGACAAGCTGCCCGATGGCCTCATCCTTGACCAACGGGCTTTTTGGATTTTCACCTTGCTGGTCTTGGTTCTCAAAGGCGGTGGCATCTTGTCACTGGACCGAATATTTGAATTTAAATAGCCGTATCAGCCCTCGGGCACCGAACAGGACGCCACGTACGGATCGCAAGGCGCCATCTCGAATCAGCGCTCATAAGACCTCTAAATTATCCAAACAGCATCACACTGCCGACATTGACACACCGGTTATAGTTCTTTTTGCCAAGGCCTTACGCGTTTTTCACATTAAAATACTGCAGAAAATACCTGTTTAAGGCGAATACCATATAAAAGATATCGCCAAAGGGAAAATTCTTGAGAGTTTTACTTGATTTTTACAAGAGCCGTGCAATCATCGCCACATTACGAGGGGCAGGAATGACGCGATCAATATTATTGATCTCATTGCACCCTTACAAAAACTGCAGCGTTTCAGCGGCAGCGCAACAAAGGGGAGACACGGAAACATGCCCACTGGCACCGTGAAATGGTTTAACACGACTAAAGGCTTTGGTTTTATCGCACCGGAAACTGGCGGCAGCGATGTATTTGTTCATATTTCTGCTGTGGAGCGTTCTGGCTTGACCGGATTAGCCGACAATCAGAAGGTCAGCTATGAATTGCAGGACGGCCGCGATGGCCGGCAAATGGCGGGTGATTTAAAGGCGATATAAGGTCGGCAACTGACCAATATAATAAATAGGTTTCAAGCCATTTGAAGGTTTTTTGCTTCTTCGCCAGCGAGGTGAATGAGGTCCTTGATGTATTTTTTTGTGAGGTCTTCTCCTCGGGTCGCGGCATAAAGCGTGCGTGTTATGCCGGTCTGCGTCAAAGGCCGGGTGGTGTAATCCGAACTATATTTCACCTCACGCACCACCCAATCAGGCAGTACCGCAACCCCACGATTGGAGGCGACCAGCATTAAGATCACCGCCGTTAATTCCACCTGACGCAAACTGGCGGGTTCGACTTTAGCGGGGGTAAGCAACTGGCTAAACACATCCAAGCGCACTCGGTCTACGGGATAGGTGATCAATGTCTCACCGCGAAAATCCTGCGCCTCTATAAAGTCTTTCGAAGCCAGAGGGTGTTTGCTCGAGGCTACAAAAACCGGCGCGTAGTCAAACAAAGAGATAAACTCAACACCCGCCAGGTTTTCCGGATCTGACGAGATCACGACATCAACTTCTTCTTTCTGCAGAGCTGGCAGCGCATCAAAGGCCAGTCCCGGACGGATATCAACATCAACGTCGGGCCAGAGCTTGCGAAACGTTTCAAGCACCGGGAACAGCCATTCGAAACACGCGTGGCATTCGATCGCGATATGCAAACGTCCGGCACGGCCTTGGCGCAGACCAGAAAACTCGACCTGCACCGCGTCGATCTCTGGCAATATCTTTTCAGCTAGTCGCAAAAGCCGCAAACCGGCTGACGTCAATCGCATCGGCTTGGTGCGCCGCAAGAACAAAGCAACGCCAGCCTGAGCCTCCAGACCTTTGATTTGATGGCTCAATGCTGACTGGGTAATATTTAATATATCCGCAGCCTTGGCCAATCCCCCCGCTTCATGGATTGTCTTAACTGTGCGTAAATGCCGGAATTCGAGGTGCATTTTCATATCAAACTCATAACCTTGTTGAAATTTATGAATTTGTCTCATATTTTTATCTGTGACACAAGTGGGGCAGTATTTACAATTGGACCTGCCGATGACCCCACCACAGATATCGTTTGAATTTTTCCCACCAAAAAACTTAGAATCTTCGTTCCGGCTTTGGGATACAGTACAAGTATTGGCGCCTTTAGAGCCGCGGTTTATCTCGGTGACATACGGGGCTGGTGGCACCACCCGCGACCTCACCCGCGATGCGGTCAGCACCTTGCACAAATCTTCCGGTCTGCGGGTTGCGGCCCATCTGACTTGCGTAAATGCCAGCCGACAAGAGACCGTTGCGGTTGCCAGATCTTTTGCGGCCGCGGGGATTTCAGACATTGTTGCACTGCGCGGTGATCCGCCAAAAGGCGTGGACGGCTTCACACCTCACCCCGAGGGGTTTCAAAGTTCGCTTGAGTTAATTTCTGCCTTGGCTCAAAGCGGCGATTTCACCCTGCGCGTCGCAGCCTATCCCGAAAGCCATCCCGAAGCCGAAAGCCCGGCCGCAGATATCGAATTTCTCAAACGCAAGATCGATGCTGGCGCAAGCGAAGCACTGACACAGTTCTTTTTTGAGGCCGAAACCTTTTTGCGCTTTCGCGATGCCTGCGACAAAGCCGGGATAAATGTCCCAATCACCCCCGGCATTTTACCAATCGAAAACTGGCAAGGCACACGGCGGTTTGCCAAAGCCTGTAATGCCAAAGTGCCAAATTGGCTGACCGACGCGTTCTCAAAAGCCGAGCGTGACGACCGCGAAGATCTCTTGGCAACCGCAGTCTGTACCGAGTTGTGCTCGCAATTGATTGATGAAGGCGTGGATACGCTGCATTTTTACACGCTGAACCGCCCCGACCTGACCCGTGACATCTGCCATGCTCTGGGCATTACCGCTGCGGTCAAACTGGAAAAAATTGCCTAATTAAATAGCTCTTGTGCCTATCTGAGTCGTGGCAGTGCGGGCCCGGTTTCAGGCCCAGTTTCAGGCCCAGTTTCAGGTTCGGCGCTGCCCCATATCATCGCCGCGTCTGCG
>ERZ802819.1493-NODE-1493-length-14363-cov-6.76992_pt1 | contig 14363 bp, 10 predicted proteins | sample MGYA00345647_ERZ802819 | MGnify/ENA primary metagenome ERZ802819 (study PRJEB30503, sample SAMEA104212355) | marine metagenome | biome: Westerlies Biome; feature: [SRF] surface water layer (ENVO:00010504) within the epipelagic zone...; material: water... | reverse complement strand
TTTTTCGCCGTTGCCTTTTTCTTGGCGGCTTTTTTGGCTGCTGGCGCTGCCTCAATGACCTCAACCTCGGCCTCGTCCTCGGCTGCAGCTTCTTCCTCATTGCCTTTCAGGCCGGTTTTGAAGTTGCGCAGGCCTTTTCCGAAATCTCCCATGATTGCCGACACTTTACCGCGACCACCAAACAACAACAGAACAACAGCAAGAATGACAATCCATTGCAATGGGCTCATAAAACTCATGGCATTTCCTCTTAAACTTTTCAGGATATGGCGATCACACCACCTGATTCTGAGCTGACTATAAACGGGCAATGGGGGGAGAACAACAATTCCTTGCACAAACCGCTGGCAGTAAGCTGTGTTTTTTGCCGCATTCCACCCGGCGAAAGCGGCTCACCGGCGCGCCGCCATTAGTTGGCGGCAAAAACAAAGGCCTGCTCGGCATCAACACTGATCCGGACCTGCGTTCCCTCACCAAAGGAATTCAACCCGGGAACCCGGGCATGCAGATGCAGCTCATCCGTTCCGGTGGGAACCGACAGATGGATTAGCGATGCGCGCCCAAGTAGACGTGCCTCCATCACCACGGCATTGGCACCAACGCTGCTGTCCGGTTCGATCCGCAACGCCTCATAGCGAATGACGATGCTGGCGGGATCGCCATCTTTCATTTCGGCACGCGCGTCAAAATTACCAAATGGTGTCTCAATCTGGCCATCTCTGACCACGCCCTCGACCCGGTTGACCTCACCAAAGAATTCGGCAACGAAAGCGCTGTTTGGCTGGCAATAGAGATTGACCGGGCGTCCTGTCTGCGTCACCGTCCCGTCACGCAGGACGATAATCCGGTCCGACATGAACATCGCCTCTTCGGCATCATGCGTCACCATCAGCGCTGCGGTTTTCGTTGCCTTTAGCACATGCAACATCTGGTCACGGATACGCTCGCGCAGGCGGCTGTCAAGCCCGGCATAAGGTTCGTCGAGCAGGATCACCGATGGCTTTGGCGCCAAAGCACGGGCAAGGGCGACACGCTGTTGCTGGCCACCCGATAATTCATGTGGATAGGCATCGGCCAGCGTCTCTATATTGACCTCGGCCAGCACATCCAGTCCCCGCCGTGTGGCAAGGCTACCCTTTTCCGGCAGACCAAAGACAACATTCTCGATCACGCTGAGGTGCGGAAACAACGCGTAATCCTGGAACATAAAGCCGACACCGCGTTTTTCTGGCGGCATCATCATTTCAGGGCCAGACACTCTGTTGCCATCCAGCCAGATTTCGCCGCCAAGCGGTTGCTCAAGTCCAGCAGCAAGACGCAGCAGGGTTGTCTTGCCACATCCCGATGGCCCCAACAGCGTGACAACCTCACCCTCATTCACCGTCAGGCTGATATCATTAACTGACGGGGTCCCATTATAGGCATGTGCGATGTTACGAAACTCAAGCATCCGCGCCCTCCTCATCCGAATTGACGTTCAATCCGGCTTCGACCATAGCCTCTTCCATCAGTTGATCATCCAGCAGATCATCCCCCTCTTCATCACTATCATCATCTTGATTTGTCGCTGGGCTGTCCATTAATGCGCCAAGAATTTGCCCCTTGCGCAGCAGGCCAGCTGATTTCAACTCATCAAGTCCGGGTAGGTCGGTGATCTCATCAAGGCCGAAATAGTCAAGAAAAGATGGGCTGGTTCCCCAGGTTAAGGGCCGTCCCGGCGTCCGACGCCGGCCGCGTGGCTTGATCCATGTTAGCTCCAGCAGAATGTCGATGGTTCCCTTTGACAGGCTGATCCCTCGGATTTCCTCGATCTCAGCCCGTGTGATGGGCTGGTGATAGGCGATGATCGCCAAAACCTCGAGGGCGGCGCGCGACAGCGGGCGTTCAACCTTTTTGTGCTGGTTCAGCCGTTCAGCAATCTCTGCGCGGGTGCGAAAGGCCCAACCATCTCCAACCTGCCGCAGCTCGATCCCGCAGCTTGCATCAAAACGCTGGCGGATCATCTCAATGATTTCGGTCATGTCCTGCTCATCGGGGATATGGTGCCGTAATTCGCGTTCGCGCACGGGTTTGTCAGAGGCAAAGATAATCGCCTCAACCGTCGCGGCGTAGCCCAGCAGCTCTGTCTTTTCCGTCATGGCGCATCCTTGGATTTGATGTAGAGCGGTGCGTAATGCGCATCCTGGCGTAATTTTAGCAGCCCATCGCGGGCCAATTCAAGCGATGCGACAAAATGCGACGCCGTTGCCGAACGCCGGTCGATTGGCGCGCGCAGATTGGAAGGAAGAAAACTCTCCAATGTTGTCCAGTCAGGCATGCCGCCAATCAGATGCCGCAGGCGTTTCGCCGCTTCCTCGACCGAAAACAGCTTTGTCGCCGCAATCGTCAGCGTTTCGTTCTCCAGTCCTGATTGGATATCACCATAACAGGCCAGCAAATCATACAGGCTTGCCTGCCAGACCGCCTCGCTGGTGATGCTAAATTGTTCAACCGCGCCGCGTGCAAGACGCTGTTGGCCAAGCCGGGGCAGTGATATCAGCCGTTTTGCCGCCTGTTGCATGGCCTCAAGGCGCACCAGTTGGTAGCGCAGCGCACCGGCCATATCGATGATTTCCTCATCCTGTTCCGGCTCCGGGTCAGGCAGTAGAAGCCGCGATTTCAGATAGGCAAGCCACGCTGCCATCACCAGATAATCGGCAGCAATCTCCAGATCAAGCTGCCGGGCGCTACTGATAAAATTGAGATATTGTTCGGCAAGCGGCAAAATCGCGATCTGCGTCAGATCGACTTTCTGATCACGCGCCAACGACAGCAACAGATCAATCGGTCCCTCAAATCCCTCAAGATTGACAAAAAGCGCCAGTTGCTCGGCATCGCCGCGGCGGATATCAGCCTCGAAACTGTCATCATTTGGGTTTGTCATTGGCTTCGTTGAGTCATTGGCTGGGTGATGTGAATTTGCGCAGGATACAATCCTGTCCGGCGCGTTTCAGCGATGCACAAATGGTGTCGGCAGCTTCACGTGGCAATGGTTCCGAGACAACACGCCAGAAAATGCCATTGTCGCCCGTGTCGATACTGATCGTCCCCAGCGTCGCACCCTGCAGCCGTTTTTCATGCTTTTTCAACAGCAACCCTGCCTGCTCGGCGGCAACATCTTCTTTGCGGAATGCGGCAAGCTGGACCATATAGGTCGGCTCGTTGGGGTCGGCCGCAACACGTGATGTGGTGATCGGCTGGCTTCCCGGTTTCTTTGGTTTTGTTGGCTTTGGTGTGGCTATAATGGTCTTGGCTGGCTTTTCCGGATTTTGGGGTGCCGCTGCATCTTTCGCGTCAGGTGCGCCCTTGGCTTCAGATTCGTTCTTGGCTCTAGATTCGGTTTTGGCCTCTGATGTGACATTACCTGCATCTGTGCCGCTGCTCTCACTATTGGCATCTGCCAACTGTGTCGCTGTCACCGTTTCGAGGTCCGTTTTGTCGGCGCTTTCGGTGCCATTTTCGGTTTTTGTGCCTAATTCTGATGCGGTACTTGTCTCACCACTGCTTTGGCTGGCCACCTCGGTCTCAAGCTCCTGTAGGGGCTCTGGTGAAGCTTCAATGGCAACAGGAGGCAATTCCGGTGCGTCCGATGGTGGCAGTAACGTCTCCACCTCCTCGGTCTCCGGGGTCAGGTCGCCCAGCATTCTCATCACCTTGGAGTCCTGGTTGGTGATGATTTTTCCACCTGCATCAACCGGCTTTGTCTTGAACGGCCCCTCCTCTGCACGGATCATCACGATATCGGTCGATGTCTGCGGCATCAGCGCGGGCAGATACAGATAAACGGCACCAGCGGCGGCGGCGATCAACAGACTCAGCAGCGACAAGGCCAGCCAGTTTATGCCAGGTTTTTTCCCTGCATCCTCAGACATCTCGCCTCCTACATTTCTTCTTTGGCCGGGATCGCCAAAACGCCGAGGCCTGATCTAATCACCGTTGCCGTAGCCTTGACAAGCCACAGCCGTGCCGCTGTCAGCTCGGCATCATCATCCAGCATGAAACGCAGCGATGGGTCCTCGCGGCCGGTGGTCCACAGGGAATGAAAAGCGCTGGCCAGGTCCATCAGATAGAAGGCGATGCGATGTGGCTCGTAGTTGACGGCGGCCGAAACCACCATACGCGGCCAGCTGACCAGCTGTTTGATCAATGCCAATTCTGCCGGCGCAATCAACCTGTCGAGATTGGCGTCCTCCGGCATTTCACCTGCTTGCCGCAGCACCGAACTGCATCTTGCATGTGCGTATTGCACATAGAAAACCGGGTTGTCGCGAGATTGTTCAGTCACCTTGGCATAGTCAAAATCAAGTGTCTGGTCACTGCGCCGTGTGAGCATGATGAAACGGATGACATCGGCACCAACAGCGTCAATCACATCGCGCACAGTGACAAAATTGCCGGCCCTTTTGGACATCTTTACCGGCTTGCCATTTTCCATCAAATTGACCAACTGGCAATGCTTGACATCCAGCATATCCTTCTGCCCTGACAACGCCTTAACCGCGGCCGCCATGCGTTTGTGATAGCCACCATGATCTACGCCAAAAACATCAATCAGCGGCCCACCCGTGCGTTTCAGCTTGTCCAGATGATAGGCAATGTCAGACGAAAAATAGGTCCAGCCCCCATCTGATTTCTGCAACGGACGGTCCATATCATCGCCGAAATTCGTAGTCCGGAACAGCAATTGCTCGCGTGGTTCCCAATCCTCCGGTTCCCTGCCCTTTGGCGGGTCCAGAACCCCGCGATAGAGATGGCCATCCTGTTGCAATTTGTCTATCGTCGCCTGCACCGCGCCGCCTTCGACAAGCGCCCGTTCGGACGAAAATACATCCATCTCGATGCCAAGCCCCGCCAGATCTTCGCGGATCATCACCATCATCGCATCGATTGCAAATTTCCGCACTGGGGCCAGCCATTCGCTCTCCTCCTGCGCCAAATACCGATCACCATCACGCGCCGCCAGCGCCGCGCCGACATCCTTAAGATACGCACCCGGATAGAGGCCGGATGGAATTTCGCCGATCACCTCACCAAGCGCCTCGCGATAGCGCAGATAAACAGACTGCGCCAATGTGTCGACCTGTCCACCGGCATCATTGGTGTAATATTCACGCGTTACGTTCCAGCCGCTGAACTCAAGCAAGCTGGCAAGCGCGTCACCCAGAACAGCGCCTCTGGCATGTGCTGCATGCAACGGCCCGGTTGGGTTTGCCGACACATATTCGACATTGACCGATTTGCCAGCACCGCTGTCATTGCTGCCATAATGCGCACCAGCCGCCAGAATGCTGCGCAGCTCCACCGACCATAGACGTGGCTCGACACTGATATTGATGAAGCCGGGTCCAGCGATATCGACCGCAGTAACACCGTCGCACGCCGCCAGTCGCTCGGCCAGCAGCGTGGCCAAATCCCGCGGCTTCATCCCGACCTGCTTTGCCAGAACCATGGCGGCATTGCAGGCAATATCCCCATGTGAGGCATCGCGTGGCAATTCAAAGACGATTTTGCTGCCATCAGCCGACTCCGGGATCGTGCCCACGGCTTTCAGATCATCAAAGATCACTTTAAATTCGGTTTCGAAAAATCTGAAAATATTCATAAAGTTTAGTTACCGTAAGATAGGTCCAAGGTCAAAGAGCCGTTCATGCTCCAGTGCGGCGTAGCGGTCGGTCATCGAGGCGATATAGTCGGCGATAACCCTTGCTGTCGCTGTGTCCGACAGGGTTACCAGCGGTTGCTTGTGATGAAACTGCCACTCATCGGGAAGGGTGTTGGTTTCGGACATAAACAAATTGAACAAATCTGTCACCACCCGTTTTGCCTTGCTGGTCATTCTATTGACCTTGAAATGCCGCCACATGTTGGTGAACAGGTATTCACGCAGCGCTTCAAGATCGGTTGCCATTTCCGGGCTGAAGGCAATCACCGCCGCTGATGCTCCTCTGATATCATCCGGATGTCCGGCATCCAGCGCCTGTAGATTGGCCGTCGATTGACGCAGTAGATCCTCAACGAACACCGAGATCAGACGGCGCACAAGCTCATGGGTCAGACGGCCACGCTCAATCTCGCCATATGTTCGCTCGATGCGCGCCAGCGCTTGTTTGACCTGCGGCAGATGGGCGATATCGGCGATCTCGAACAAACCGGCGCGCAACGCATCATCAAAATCATGCGACAGATAGGCAATGTCATCGGCAAGATTTGCAAGCTGCGCTTCCGCCGAGGCAAAGGTTGAAAGCTGCAGCGATAACGCCGCGTCAAGCTGGCTGATTGCCGGTCGAAGCTGTGCCCCGCTGGTGATCGGGCCATTATGTTTGGCAACACCTTCCAGCGTCTCCCAGCTCAGGTTCAACCCGTCAAAACTGGCATAGCGCTGTTCCAATACCGTCAGTATGCGGATCGTCTGTTCATTATGCTCGAACCCGCCATAATCTGTCATACAGCGCGCCAACGCCTCCTCACCGGCATGGCCAAACGGCGTGTGGCCCAGATCATGCGCCAACGCCACAGCCTCAGCCAGATCATCATTCAACCGCAGCGCCCGCGCCATTGACCGCGCAATCTGCGCCACCTCAATCGAGTGTGTCAGCCGTGTGCGGAAATAATCGCCCTCATGATAGACAAATACCTGCGTCTTGTGTTTCAGGCGACGAAAGGCACCGGAATGCAGCACCCTGTCGCGGTCGCGCTGAAAGGTGGTGCGGCTGCCGATGCTGCTATTCTCATCACCTTCATCGAATTGCCGTCCACGCGAGGCTGGCCCATGGCAGGCATAGGGTGCAAGGCTCCGGTCTTCCCCGGATGATGTGGTGATGATACTGGTCACAATAACCCATATTGGCGGCTGAATTGGCTGGTCTTACAATACTCACTTTAAGCACCAATGAGTAGTGTGAAATTTATCGGCTAACAATGTTTTCAGCATTGTCACTCAGCGCTGGTGGCTTGATTTGAGGACGCTGAGCAGTCATATTAACAGGGCAATTCGGCGGGGAGATAGATCCGATGGCAGACACAGAGCAGATCACAGCCGGCGCCACCATGCCACCACTGGCAACAGGCAGGTTTGGCCTCAGCGAGAGCGCCGCCACGCGGATCACCGCAATGCTGGCTGGCGAAGTGGATGACAGTTTCTTCCGTGTCGCTGTTAATGGGGGCGGCTGTTCCGGCTTCCAGTATGAATTCAGCATCGACACCAAGCGCCAGGATGATGATCTGTCCTTTACCAGCCATGGTGTCGAGGTGGTGATTGACGAGATGTCGCTGGAACTGGTCGATAATGCCGAGCTTGACTATGTGCAGGATCTGATGGGTTCATACTTCGCGGTCCAGAATCCCAACGCCACCGCATCCTGCGGTTGCGGCACCTCCTTCTCCGTCTAGCACGATGCGGGTTGCCAGTTGGAACGTCAATTCGGCCAAAGCGCGTCTTGACCATATCAGCGACTGGCTCGCCGCCGACAGTGCCGATGTCCTGCTGCTACAGGAAATCAAATCGCAGACTGAGAATGTTCCGCGCGATGTATGCGCCGATAAGGGCTGGCATGTCGCCGTGCATGGCCAGAAAAGCTATAATGGCGTTGCCATTATCAGCCGTCACCCCATCGAGGATGTGATGTGCGGCCTGCCCGGCGATGCAGATGATGAACAGGCGCGCTATATCGAGGCGACAATCGCCAGCACCCGTGTCGCCAGCATCTATCTGCCCAATGGTAATCCTGCGCCGGGCCCGAAATTTGACTATAAACTGGCGTGGATGGACCGGCTCTATGCTCGTTCACAGGCGCTTTTGGCTGATGAGATTCCGGTGGTTCTCGGTGGTGATTTCAATGTCATTCCACAGGACATCGATTGTTATGATCCGCCTGGCTGGTTTGGCGATGCCCTGACCCGCATTGAGAGTCGCGCGGCATTCTTCAAAATCTGCCATAACGGCTATATGGACGCGCTTCGTGCGCTCCACCCCAGCGGCGTTCATTATACCTATTGGGATTATCAGGCTGGCGCATGGCAGCGTGACAATGGCGTTCGCATTGATCATCTGCTGCTCTCGCCCGAAGCAGGTGACAGGCTGGTGGGTGTTGGTATCGACAAAGGCCCACGCGGACTGGAGCGCCCCTCCGATCACACCCCCATCTGGTGTGAGCTTGCCACGCCGGAGAATGTGAACGGCTGACCCGCAGATAAAGCCGTTGCTGATAGGCGGGCCACCCAGAGATCAATCTTACAAGAAAAAGACCCCAAAGAAAGAAACACCGAAGAAAAAGGCGGGATAAAGCCCGCCCTTTTCCCTCTTATTCTGGATGTCCCCGGATAGTCCCGGCATATGGTCAAATCACATGCCAATCACATGCCAATCACATGTCAATCACATGCCGTGACGGCGCGTGATCAGATCCTAGATATCGGCATAAACATGCGTTTCTGCGGCGGCACCCGGGTGCGTTACCGCGCCCTTTTCGGCTGATCCCACAGTCTGTGCATATTTCCAGATCGCACCGGCATTGTAGTCAGTCGCACGGGCACTCCATTCGGCTTTGCGCGCGGCCAGCTCCTCATCGCTCAGATCGACATTAATCTCTCCTGTTTCGGCATCAATGGTGATGCTGTCGCCGTCCTTGAGCAGGCCAATAGGCCCACCAACCGCGGCTTCCGGTCCAACATGCCCGATACAGAATCCGCGTGTTGCGCCAGAGAACCGGCCATCGGTGATCAATGCCACCTTCTCACCGGCGCCCTGTCCATAGAGTGCAGCCGTCGTTGACAGCATTTCGCGCATGCCAGGGCCACCCTTTGGCCCCTCATAGCGGATTACCAGCACATCACCATCCTTGTAATCGCGGCTTTCAACAGCGGCATAGGCATCTTCCTCGCAATCGAAACAGCGGGCTTTTCCAGTGAATTTCAGCGTTTTCATACCGGCCACCTTCACCAACGCGCCCTCAGGTGCGAGATTGCCGCGCAAGCCGACAACTCCGCCGGTTGGTGACAGCGGCTCAGCCGTTGTCCGGATCACATCCTGATTGGTTGGAAACTCGACATCGGCCAGATTTTCCGCCATCGTCTTGCCGGTTACGGTGATGCAATCGCCATGGATGTAGCCACCATCGAGCAGCACCTTCAGCAGCACCGGCGCACCGCCAATCTCATACATGTCGCGCGCAACATAGCGCCCACCTGGCTTTAGATCGGCAACATAAGGGGTGCGCTTGAAAATCTCGGCAACATCATGCAGATCGAAATCAATCCCGCATTCAGACGCAATCGCCGGCAAATGCAACCCGGCATTGGTTGACCCACCGGAGGCCGCAACGATCGTTGCCGCATTTTCCAGTGATTTGCGGGTAATGATGTCACGCGGCCGCAGATTGGCCTTGATCAGCTCCATGACCATGCGCCCGGAATGATAGGCATATTCATCACGCGTCTCATACGGTGCCGGTGCCCCGGCTGAACCCGGGATCGCAAGGCCAATGGCCTCCGACACACAGGCCATGGTGTTGGCGGTAAACTGGCCGCCACATGACCCGGCACTAGGGCAGGCAACACATTCCAGCTCATGCAGATCTTCATCCGACATATTGCCGGCGGCGTGGGCACCAACCGCCTCGAACACATCCTGAACCGTCACGTCCTTGTCCTTGAACCGGCCTGGTAGGATCGAGCCGCCATACATGAACACTGACGGTACATTCAACCGCGCCATCGCCATCATCACCCCGGGAAGCGATTTGTCACAGCCGGCAAGCCCGACAACAGCATCATAGCAATGGCCGCGCACCGTCAGCTCGATCGAATCGGCAATGACCTCGCGGCTGACCAGCGATGATTTCATCCCCGCATGGCCCATGGCAATGCCATCGGTTACGGTGATTGTGGTAAATTCGCGCGGTGTTCCCGCATGTTCACGAACGCCGCGTTTAGCGGCCTGCGCCTGACGCGCCAGCGCAATGTTACAGGGCGCTGCCTCGTTCCATGTCGAGACAACGCCGACCAACGGCTGCGCAATTTCTTCCTCCGTCATCCCCATCGCATAATAGAATGATCTATGCGGAGCCTTTTCCGGACCTACCGAAACATGGCGGCTTGGCATCTTGCTTTTATCAACTGGCTTCACGCTATCGGGCATTGAATGCCTCCCTTTCCTCAAAAGTAACTGCCTGCATAATGCGCAAAACAGATCTCAAAATACAGTCCTGATTGACGATTTGTTTGGAATGGCTGGCCATCCCATTACAGACACCATGAAGTCAGGCACAGCCAACACCACGTGGTCGGGCGTCAGGACAGACGATTCAGCGCCGCTTCCAGCGCCACCATCCGGGTTTGCTCCTCATCAAGACGGCGCCGGTTTTCCGTAACCACGGCCTCCGGAGCTTTTGCCAGAAAACCCGGATTATTCAGCTTTGCCGAGATCTTCTTCACCTCGGCACTGACCGCGCCAATCTCTTTGTTCAGGCGCGCCGCCTCAGCCTCAAAATCCAAAATGCCAGCCAGTGGCAAGCCGATCTCTAACCCATCAACACTGCTGCGGGCGCTGCCCTTGTCAAACCTCTCAACAACGGCAATCCCCTCAATACGTGCAAGCCGCAGCAACGCTGGCATCTGGCTGTCTATTGCGCGTTGCTGGGCGGCGCTTGGTGCGCGGACATGCAGCACCGGCTTTGCCGACAACGGCACATTCATCTCCGCCCGCAGATAGCGGATATCGGAAATCAGCTTGATTACAAAGCGCAAATCATCGACCGCATCACCATCGGGCTGTGGCACCGACGCTGGCCAATCGGCTGCAATCATCAGATCGGAGCTGCCAAAAATCTTCTGGTTCAACTCCTCGGTCAGATACGGCATGAAGGGATGCAGCAATTTTACCGCCCCGGCCAGAATGCTGGCGGCAACAGCGCGTGTCTCAACCGCCTCATCAGCAAGCTGCGGTTTGATCAATTCGACATACCAGTCACAATAGCTGTGCCAGACAAAGTGATAGAGCGCGTCTGCTGCCTCGTTAAAGCGATAGGCTTCAATCGCTGTGGAAGTTTTTGTAATTGCGTCATTATATTCTGAAATAATCCATTTATTGACGGGCTCCTTTACGGTGGCAAGATCAATCTTACCAGCGCTGGTGGTACACCCATTCATGTCCAGAAAACGGCAGGCATTCCAGATTTTCGTGGCAAAATTGCGATAGCTTTCAAGTCGCGTTGTCGACATCTTAATGTCGCGTCCCTGTGCGGCCATGGCGGCAAGGGTGAAGCGCAGCGGGTCGGCACCATACTGGTCGATCAGGTCCAGCGGGTCCATCACATTACCCTTGGATTTGGACATTTTCTGGCCTTTTTCATCGCGCACCAGCGCGTGGATATAGACCTCCTTGAACGGCACCTCATCATCCATCACATACATGCTCATCATCATCATCCGGGCGACCCAGAAAAAGATGATATCAAAGCCGGTGACCAGAACATCACCCGGATAATAACGCGCCAGATCGCGTTGCACGTCCTCGCTCTCGTCTGGCCAACCAAGTGTCGAAAACGGCCATAAGCCGCTGGAAAACCAAGTGTCCAGCACGTCATTATCACGGCTGAGCTCAACATTCTTGCCGTAATGCGCCTGCGCCGCCGCCATCGCCTCCTGCTCGCTCTCCTCGACAAAGATGTGGCCGTCCGGTCCATACCATGCTGGTATCCGGTGGCCCCACCATAATTGCCGCGAGATGCACCAGGGCTGGATGTTCCGCATCCATTCGAAATAGGTCTTTGACCAGCGTTCGGGAACGAATTTCGTCCGCCCCTCCTCGACCGCGCGGATCGCCGGTTTTGCCAGCTCGGCGGCGTTGACATACCACTGATCCATCAGCCATGGCTCGATGACGACGCCAGAGCGGTCGCCATGCGGCACCGAGTTCTGCACCTTTTCCTCAAAATCGACCAGCTCCTCCGCAGCCATATCCGCCAAGATCTGCCTGCGCGCCTCATACCGGTCCATGCCTTGATATTTTTCCGGAATTTCCGGGACCGCTGCCATAGCTGCGGTTTCCGTCATCAGATTGATCAATGGCAGATCGTGTCGGCGGCCAACCTCAAAATCATTGAAATCATGTGCGGGCGTTATTTTCACCGCGCCTGATCCCTTTTCCGGGTCGGGATATTCATCGGCAATGATCGGGATGGCCCGGTTTGACAGCGGTAGAATGGCCATTTTGCCAACCATATGCTTATAGCGTTCATCATCAGGATGCACCGCCACCGCGCCATCACCAAGCATCGTTTCCGGGCGGGTTGTGGCGATCGAGATGAACTCGTCCGTCGTTCCCTCAATGCGGTATTTCAGGTGCCACATAGAGCTTTCCTGCTCGCGCTGCTCGACCTCAAGGTCGGAGATTGCGGTCAGCAATTTCGGGTCCCAATTGACCAGCCGCTTGTCGCGATAAATCAGCCCGTCACGATGCATCTGGACAAAAATCTGCCGCACCGCCTTTGACAGCCCCTCATCAAGCGTGAAGCGGTTGCGTTCCCAATCGGGCGACGCCCCGATACGGCGTAGCTGGCGCTGGATGGTGCCACCGGACTCAGCTTTCCATTCCCAGACCTTGTCAATAAACGCCTCGCGGCCGATGTCACGGCGATCAATCTTCTGGTCGGCAAGCTGGCGTTCCACGACCATCTGCGTGGCGATGCCAGCATGATCCTGTCCCGGCTGCCACAGCGCGTCGCGCCCCACCATCCGGTGATAGCGGATCAAAAGATCCTGCAGGGTGAAAGTCAGCGCGTGCCCCATATGCAAACTGCCGGTAACATTCGGCGGTGGCATCATGATTGTATAGGGCGTTTTTGCAGACGCTGGATCGGCGGCAAAATGCCCTGCCTGTTCCCAGGTCTCGTACCAATCAGCCTCAATAGATTTGGGATCATAATTCTTCGGTAAAATTGACTCTGCCATGCTTGGTCCCGGTTGTGCGGATGTGATTATTATCTGCGCGATTGTTTCAAGTGTGATCGTATCAGGTGTGATCGTATCAGGTGTGATCGTATCAGGTGTGATCGTATCAAGAGTGATTAATTTTTGCTCTGCGCGGAGGTTTTACGACACTCGCCTGCATCCTGCAACGCATCTTGGCATCCTGCAATGCATCTTGGCACCCAAGCCGAACCCAAGCCGAACCCAAGCCGCATCCAAGCTGCATGTTTTCACCCCCTCAGCGCCGCCACGTCCTGTCGCAAGGAAACCGCCAATTCCGGTGCCGGATGCGGATCACTTCCCGGAGAACGGAAGAATGCTGCTGAAATAGGGTGCGGGTGATGCTTCACCTTCAAGAGGACCAAGCACGTCATCAAGCCCAAGTGCGCGCGACGTCAGCCGGCCAAGTGCCGCCTGCAATCGGTAGGCGCTGAGCAATAAATCATGCTGTGCTGAGACCAGCCGGAGTTCGGCGTCATTGACATCCTGTTCGGCGTCCTGCACGTCAAGACTGGTTTTCTGCCCAAACTCAAACTCGTTACGAATACCATCTGCGACCAATCGCGAGGCCTCAACCTCTGCCTGAACCGCCGTCACCTGTGACCGCGCTGTCTCCAGAGAGCGGAAATTCTTACGCACATTTAGCCCCACCTGGCGGAGCATATCATCACGCGCGAATTGCTCTGCAGCCAGTTTTGCGGAAAGATTGCGTGGTTTTGCCCGTGTTGCGGTGGTCACCATCAGCGGTGTCGTCAGTTTGATCTGCGCCGACAGCACAGTTTTGTCGCTAGCGGTTCCGGTTGCGTTCGTATCACTCGCGCTCAAATCGAATGACACTTTGGGTTTTACCGAAGACAACAAGGTGTCAAACCCCTGCATTGCGGCGTCTTCATTGGCTTCTACGCGGCGGATATCGGGATGTTCTGTGCGGCCAATTTCTTCAGCGTTTGCAAGGCTTGTTGGCAATGTTGATCCCACCGCCGGCACCGCCAGTTGCACCGCCTCATTTCCGGTGATCGAATGAAATTCATCCTCGGCGTTACGCAATGCCGTTCTGGCGATGATCAATGTTGATTTCGCCCGGGCATAGCGCGCCTCGGCCTCGGCAAGGCGTGTTGGCGTTGCCGCGCCTGCCTCTAACCGCACCCGTGCGGCATTGACATGTGCCTGCATCCTCTTGGCATTGTCCTCATTTAGTACCACATCACGCTGCGCCTTGACCACGGCCAGATGTGCCTCGATCGCGCCCATCAGCACATTTTGCTCGACACTCTCATAACCAGCTGTCTCTGCGCGCAGCATGATCAGATCCAGCTTGGTGCCTTCTTCCGTTTGCCCCCCATCATACAGGTTCTTCG
>ERZ802819.1487-NODE-1487-length-14421-cov-8.4228_pt1 | contig 14421 bp, 12 predicted proteins | sample MGYA00345647_ERZ802819 | MGnify/ENA primary metagenome ERZ802819 (study PRJEB30503, sample SAMEA104212355) | marine metagenome | biome: Westerlies Biome; feature: [SRF] surface water layer (ENVO:00010504) within the epipelagic zone...; material: water... | reverse complement strand
CAATATTAAACATAGGCACAAAGATATTTAAAATGTTTAGTATTTTTTACTGAGTTTAAAGGAATGCTTATTTTTGCGCAATGTTTGTTAAGAAAAAATAATAGGAATATTAGGTGGAGGTCAACTTGGCAAGATGGTGCTTGATGTTTCAAATAAATGGGGAATTGATGTTCATATTCTTGACCCAGATAAAAACTGCCCATCAAGCAGACTATGTTCTAAATTTTTTGTTGGCGATTTAATGGACTATGAAACTGTAATCAAATTTGGGCAAAGTGCTGATATAATAACAATTGAAATTGAAAATGTAAATGTTGAGGCTTTAAAATTTCTTGAATCTCAAGGTAAAAAAGTATTCCCTCAGCCAAACATAATAGAAATTATACAAGATAAATCAGAACAAAAAAAGTTTTATTTAAAAAATAATATTCCATCGTCATCATTTAAAATTTTTGAAGGAATTGATAAATTAAAAGATTTAATAATTAAAGGACAAGTGTCCTACCCTTTTATATGGAAGGCTTCAAAGATGGGTTATGATGGTTATGGTGTTAAAAAAATAGTTGACAACAAAAGTTTAGAGAAGGTTAACGACTGTAATTTTATTATAGAAGAGCTTGTTCAAATTAAAAAAGAACTATCAGTAATGATAGGATCCAGGGAGTCAGGAGAAACAGTTGTATACCCAGTAGTTGAAATGGAGTTTAATAATGAATCTAATCAAGTAGAATATATTTTATCTCCTGCAAATATTAGTAAAGAGCTTGAAGTTAAAGCAAAAAAACTTGCTCATGAGGTATCTCAAAAATTTAATATATATGGAATAATAGCCGTTGAAATGTTCTTGACTAATGACGATGAACTTCTAGTTAATGAAGTTGCTCCTAGACCTCATAATAGTTATCATTATTCAATAGAAGGATCATACACTAGTCAGTTTGAACAGCTTTTAAGATCAATTTTAGATTTACCTTTAGGTAGTTCTCAAAATATTCAAAATTCAGTAATGGTTAATTTAGTTGGTGATTTAAATTCAAAAGGTCCAGTAGTTTACAAAAATTTTGATCAAATTATTGGAATAGAAGGTGTTAATCCTCATATTTATGGTAAGTTTGAAACTAGACCCAACAGAAAAATGGGTCATATTACGATTGTAAATAAAGATTTAAAAAAGGCAAAAGATATAGCTAAGCATATTAAAGAAACAGTAATTATAACAGGAAAAAAATGAGTCAAGTAGCAATTATAATGGGAAGTAAATCTGACTTCGATATAATGAAAGAAGCAATTGAAATTTTAAAATCTTTTGATATTAAAACAGAATATGACATAGTTTCAGCTCATAGAACTCCTAAGAAAATGATTAACTATGCAACTAATGCAGAAGCAAATGGTATTAAGGTAATTATTGCTGGTGCGGGAGGTGCTGCGCATCTACCAGGAATGGTTGCATCAATTACTAGTCTTCCTGTGATTGGCGTTCCTATTAAATCTAGAAATTCTATTGATGGTTGGGATTCAGTTTTATCTATATTACAAATGCCTGGAGGAGTTCCAGTTGCAACTGTAGCTTTAAATGGGTCAAAAAATGCAGGAATTTTAGCTGCACAAATTATTGGTTCTTTTGATTCAAAAGTTTCTGATAAAATCAAAGCTTACAAAAAAGACCTTGAAGATAAAGTTATTGAGAGTAGTAACGATCTTAAGAAAAAAGCTTAATCCTTGATCCAATCTTTATAACCGTTCTTATAATGGTATATAACTTTAAATCCTAAAGACTTCATTATCAAACTAGCTTTTCTACTTCTGTTTCCTGACATGCAATAAATCATGTATTCATTATTTTTATCAAGATTCTCGAGATTGTCAATAAATTCACTTTTTTGAAAATCTAGATTAAAAGAGCCTTGAATATTTCCACTCATGAACTCTTTTTCTGTTCTCAAGTCAAGAATTAATACTTTTTTGTCTAATAAATTTTCAACCTCTTCCTTATTGACATCCTGGATAAAAGGAGATTGAAGAAAAACTAATAGTGTATAAAAAAAAAGTTTTAACATTTAATCAACAATATTATTATTATTTTCAATATTACATATTTTTGCATAAAAATTTCATGTTTAAAGAAAATTTTACTCGAAGACATATTGGTCCAAATCCTTCAGAGTTAAATATAATGCTTAAAAAAATTGGTGTTAAATCAATTGAAGAACTTCTTGAGCAAACAATTCCAGATAAAATTCGAATAAAGGGAGATCTAAAAATACCTGATGGAATTTCCGAAATGGAATTTTTAAAAGAAATTAAAAAACTATCATTATTAAACAAAAAATTTAAAACTTACATAGGTCTAGGTTATCATGATTCTTTTACTCCATCAGCAATTCAAAGGAATATTCTGGAAAACCCTGGATGGTATACGGCATATACACCATATCAACCAGAAATTGCCCAAGGTAGATTAGAAGCTTTATTAAATTTCCAAACAATGATTTGTGATATCACAAAAATGGAAATTGCAAATGCATCCTTATTAGATGAGGGAACTTCTGCTGCTGAAGCTATGATTATGATGTATAACAACATGTCTAAAGAAAAAAAATCTAGAGGTGAAAAAAAGTTTTTTGTTGATTCAAATATTCTACCTCAAACATTATCAGTTTTAAAGACAAGAGCAAATCCTCTAGATATTGAGATTATTGTTGGAAATATTGAATCTATTGTATCAGAACACTATTTTGGATGTATAATTCAATATCCAGGTAAATCTGGAAATCTTATTGATTTAGATAAATTTTTAGCTGAGATTGATAATGAAGGTTTAAAAGTAATTCTTGCAGTTGATCTTATGTCGATGGTTATAATTGAACCTCCGTCACCTGAGAAAATTGATGTTATAGTTGGAACAACTCAAAGGTTTGGAATTCCACTTGGATATGGTGGACCTCATGCAGCTTTTTTTGCTACAAAAGAGAAATATAAGAGAAATATTCCTGGAAGAATTATCGGTGTTACAAAGGATATTGAAGGAGATTATGCACTTAGAATGGCACTTCAAACTAGAGAACAACATATTAAAAGAGATAGGGCTACATCAAATATTTGCACAGCTCAAGTCTTGCTTGCGGTTATGGCTGGAATGTATGCAGTATATCATGGTCCTAATGGATTAAGAGATATATCAAATTCCATACATTTAAAAGCTGTTTATTTATTTCAAAAAATTTCATCACTAGATCTTAAGATCAAATATTCTAAATTTTTTGATACAATTTCAGTAGAGTGTGACTCTAATATTGTAAATAAGATTTCTCTTTCTAAAAAGATAAACCTATATAGTCTCAGTAAGAATGAAATATTAATTTCAGTAAATGAGAAAACTGACCTTAAAGATTTGGATTCAATTGTTTCAATATTTGAGGAATACATTGGTAAAGAATCATTTATAATTAATTTTCCAGAAAAATCATTAATTGATAATAAAAGGAAATCTAAAATTTTATCACATCCTGTTTTTAATTCATACCATTCTGAAACTTCATTAATGAGATATATCAAATCTCTTGAAAACAAAGATTTATCTCTAACACAATCTATGATATCGCTTGGTTCATGCACTATGAAATTAAATTCAGCTTCTGAAATGATTCCTTTAAGTTGGTCTGAGTGGAATAGTATTCATCCTTTTGTTCCAATTGATCAAGCTATGGGATATCACAAGGTAATAAGTAATCTCGAAGATTACCTTTGCGAAATAACTGGCTTTTCTTCAACTTCCCTTCAACCAAATTCAGGAGCTCAAGGAGAGTATAGTGGTTTAATGGTAATTAAGTCTTATTTAAACAAAATTGGACAACATCATAGAAACATATGCCTTATTCCTTCATCAGCTCACGGGACTAATCCTGCATCAGCAATTATGGCAGGTCTGAAAGTAGTTGTGATTGGAACTGACGAAAAAGGAAATATAGATATAGAAAATTTAAAATTAAAGGTACAAGAACATAAAGCTAATCTAGCTGCTTTGATGATAACATATCCATCCACTCATGGAGTATTTGAATCTGAAATTCAGTTTATAAATAATCTTATACACCAAAATGGAGGGCAAGTATACATGGATGGCGCAAATATGAATGCTCAAGTTGGATTAACTAGTCCAAAAATGATTGGTGCAGATGTTTGTCATTTAAACCTTCATAAAACTTTTTCAATTCCTCATGGAGGAGGAGGTCCAGGAGTTGGACCTATATGTGTTGCAGAACATCTTAAGGATTTTCTTCCTTCAAATCCAGTAATTCCTTCAGGCGGCAAAGATTCCATTGATGCTATTTCATCCGCACCATGGGGGTCAGCCCTAGTTTGTTTGATTTCTTATGGATATATTAGAATGTTGGGAAATTCTGGTATCAAAAGATCTACTGAAATTGCGATTGTTAATGCAAATTATATGAAATCAAAACTTGAAAGTAATTTCACAATATTATACAGTGGAGAGAATGGAAGATCAGCACATGAATTTATAATTGATTGTAGAGAATTTAAAAAGTTTAATATTGAAGTCACAGATATAGCTAAAAGATTAATAGATTATGGATTTCATGCACCTACCGTATCTTTCCCTGTTCCTGGAACAATGATGATAGAACCCACTGAAAGTGAAAAGTTAAGTGAATTAGATTCATTTTGTGATGCTCTTAATTCAATATATTCTGAGATAACTTCAAACAACGAATCTGATAGGGAAATGCTTAGGAATTCTCCACATACCCTAAAAATGCTTACTTCCTCAAAATGGCCTTATAAATATTCTAGAGAAGATGCATCTTTTCCTAAACAACATTTAAATAATAATAAGTTTTGGCCATCAGTCAGAAGAGTTGATGAAGCTTATGGCGATAGAAATTTAATATGTAGCTGTCCACCTATAGACTCTTATGAATATTTTAAGTAATTTTATAAAATGAATTATAAAATCACTGGAACAGGCAGTTGTATTCCAGAAATTACAAAGAAAAATTCAGAATTTATTAATAATGATTTTTTTGATATTGATGGTAATCAAATTCAAAGCTCAAATATTGATATTGTAAAAAAACTAGAATCTATTACTGGCATCAATGAGAGAAAATATGTGTCTGATAAAACAAATTCTTCTGATTTAGCTTCAGTGGCAGCAAAAAATGCAATTGTAGATTCTAAAATAGATCAAGAAACATTAGACTACATAATTGTTGCTCATAATGCAGGTGATGTTTCATGTAATAGCAGCCAAGTTGATGTTCTTCCATCAGTCGCGTCCAGGGTAAAAACTAAACTAAAAATAAAAAACCCAAAATGTGTAGCTTATGATATTATTTGTGGATGTCCAGGTTGGGTTGAGGGTATGATACAAGCTAGATCATTTATTAAATCTGGAATGGCAAAGAAATGTCTTGTAATTGGTTCCGAAACTCTTTCTAGAGTCTCAGATAAAAATGATAGAGACTCGATGATATATGCAGATGGCTCAGGTGCGGCGATACTTGAAATGGATAATTCAAATAGTAGTGGAATATTATCATATAGCTCTGCAACGTATACCTTTGAAGGTGAAAATGAATTTATTTATTATGGGGTTTCAAATAATCCTGAACTTAATATAAACTCTAACAAAAAGTATATAAAAATGCAAGGAAGAAAGGTATATGAATTTGCCTTAACAAATGTTCCAGCAGCAATGAAAGACTGTTTTGATGAATCAAATTGTAAGATCGAAAACTTAAAAAAAATATTTATTCATCAAGCCAATAAAAAAATGGATGAAGCTATAATTAAAAGATTCTTTAGGTTATATAAATTATCTACTCCTTCAGATATACTTCCAATGAATATTGAAGAGTTTGGCAACAGCTCTGTTGCTACTATACCAACCCTCTTTGATTTAGTTAGAAAAACTAATTATAAAGGGCACAGTCTTAAAAAAGGTGATATAATTATGTTTGCAAGTGTTGGAGCTGGCATGAATATCAATGCCATAACATATAAGATATAAATCTAATGAAGTTTTTTTTTCATATTGGAAGATACTTTTTAATGATTAAATACACCTTCACGAAGTTCACTAAATGGAGCGTTTTAAAAAAGTTAATTTTTCAAGAGATTGAAGACTTAATCATTGGATCTATAGGAATCGTCGCTTTTATGTCATTTCTTATTGGAGGGGTTGTTGCTATTCAAACTGCTCTAGCTATTGAAAATCCTTTATTACCTGGAAATTTAATTGGTTTTGCCACGAGGCAATCTGTAATCCTAGAATTTGCTCCAACTTTGATATCTATAATAATGGCTGGAAAGGTAGGTTCTTATATTACATCAAGCATTGGAACAATGAGGGTAACTGAACAAATTGATGCTCTTGAGGTGATGGGAATAAATTCCTTCAACTATTTGATATTCCCAAAGATTATATCACTTCTTTTGTACCCTTTTTTAATTACTCTTGCCATGTTTCTTGGAATACTTGGAGGTTACATAGCTAGTGTTTACGCAGGCTTCTCAACCAGCTTTGATTTCATCCAAGGTATTCAACTTGATTTTAAAGTATTTCATATTATTTACACTTATATAAAAACTATATTATTTGCATTTGTTTTAGCAACTATTCCTTCATATCATGGTTTCTTTATGAAAGGAGGAGCTTTAGAAGTTGGTAAAGCAAGTAATATTTCTTTTGTTTGGACAAGTAGTGTAATAATCATTATTAATTTTATTGTAACTCAACTTTTGTTAGCTTAATGATTACTGTTAAAAACATATCTAAGTCATTTGAAAATATTAAAATTATAGATGATATATCTGCTGTATTTGAAAAAGGAAAAACTAATTTAATTATTGGACAAAGTGGATCTGGAAAAACAGTATTAATGAAATGTTTGCTTGGTTTATTTGATATAGATGAGGGTGAAATTTTATATGATTCTCAGAAATTTAAGAAAGATAACATTAGTATGATATCAGATTTAAGAAAACAGATTGGTATGGTCTTTCAAGGAAGCGCATTATTTGATTCAATGTCTGTTATAGAAAATATTATATTTCCACTTAGAATGTTTTCTAACAAAACTGATTCTGAAATGATTATCAGAGCTAGAGAAGTAATAAAAAGAGTTGATCTTAAAGATGTAGATCATAAATTTCCTTCTGAAATTTCTGGAGGTATGAAAAAAAGAGTTGCAATTGCTAGGGCAATAGTACTTAACCCAAAATATCTTTTTTGTGATGAACCTAACTCAGGACTTGATCCTAAAACTGCAATTATTATTGATAAACTTATTCAAGAAATTACCATTGAGTATGATATCACTACTGTAATTAATACACATGACATGAACTCAGTTATGGAAATAGGTGATAAGATTATTTTCTTAGTAGAAGGTGAAAAGATATGGGAGGGCACTAACAAGGAAATATTAAATACAGATGATAAAATGATAAATGACTTTGTTTACTCATCTGAATTATTTAAAAAAGTAAAACTTATTCAAAAAAAATAACCTAGGGGTTTGAATTTGATACAGAAATAAGTTTGCCGTTAAATAACTTATTTCCATTAATAGCAAAGTCAATTATATATTTTGCCATTTCATCAGACTTTGTATTTACATTATAATCTGGGAAAGCTTCTTTTAACATTTTTGTTTGAACAGCTCCAAGAGCTAAAACATTAAAAGATGGACCTTCTTGATATTCCTCTGCTAAAACCTCAGTTAATGCAATTACAGCTGCTTTACTACTAGAATAAACTGAAAGGCCTGGAAATTTTTTTGAACCATTAACACCACCTATACTGCTTATATTAATTACATGACCTTCTTTATTAATATATGGAATAAGTGATCTTGTAATTTCAGCTAGACCAAAAATATTAACATCAAATGTTGTTTTAAATGATTCATAAGTAGTGTCTTTAAAAAGCTCATTGGCTAAGTATCCCGCATTATTAATTAAAATATCGATTTCTATTTCTTTATTCTTCAAATCATTAATAAATCTATTGATACTTGACTTTTTAGTTATATCGATTGAATAAGATTCTATTCCACTTATATCTTTTAAAGGTTCTTTATTTCTTGAAATAGAGATTACTTTATGATTTAGTTTAGCTGCTTGAGTACAGATTTCAAAACCTATACCAGAACTTGTACCAGTTACAACAATAGTTTTCATCAAATAAGAATTGAGACAGGGTTTTCAATAAACTCTTTTAGAGTCTTTAAGAACATAGATCCAGTAGCACCATCAACCGTTCTATGATCGCATGCTAAAGTAAGCTTCATTGTATTTCCAACTATAATCTCACCACTTTTAACAATAGGTTTTTGCACTATAGCTCCAATGGAAAGAATAGCTGAATTTGGTTGATTTATTATTGAGGTGAAGCTTTCAATTCCAAACATTCCAAGATTAGAGATAGTAAAGGTGCTTCCTTCGATCTCAGCAGGAGTTAATTTTTTATTTTTTGCTCTCATAGCAAAATCTTTAATCTCAGCATTTATTTCAGGTAAATCTTTAGAATTAGCAAACTTAACAACTGGAACAATTAATCCATCCTCAACTGCTACTGCAACTCCTAAATGAACATGATTGTAAAAGACGGTTTTATCATCATACCATCTTGAATTAACTTTTGGATGCTTAGCTAGTGATAGTGATACAGCTTTAGCAATAATATCATTGAAGGATATTTTTACATTTTGAGTATTAATAAATTGTTCTCTAAATGAAATTATATTATCCATTTCTAACTCAATATTAAGATAATAATGAGGAGCTGAGAATTTTGAATCTGATAATCTTTTAGCAATAGCCTTTCTCATTGTAGAATTTTGAATCTCATCAGATGATTCAGTTAAATGAGGTTTAGGACTTAAAAATTGGGTGTAATTGGATGGTTTATAAGAATCTATATCTCTTTTTATAATTCTTCCATTATCACCCGAACCTTTTATAGAAGATATATCTATTCCCTTTTCATTAGCTAATTTTCTAGCAAGTGGTGATATAAGAACTCTGTCCAATGAATCATTCGAAGTAAAATAAGGCTTAGGTTCTTCCTTTACCTGAACCTTTGGCTCCTCCTTCACCTCAACCTTTGGCTCCTCCTTCACCTCAACCTTTATTTCAGGCTTGTCAGTTTTAACTAGATCAGTAATATCCTCACCCTCAGTTCCAATTATTGCAATAATACTATCAACAGGAGCAGTAGATCCTTCATCTATTCCAATATGAAGAAGAACTCCATCATAAAAAGACTCAAACTCCATAGTTGCTTTATCTGTTTCGATCTCAGCTAAAATTTCCCCTTCTTTTACTGAATCACCAACTTTTTTAAACCATTTTGCAAGAGTACCCTCTTCCATGGTATCACTTAATCTTGGCATGTTTATTACTTCAGCCATTTTTAATTAATTTTATGATTTATAAAGGGATAATCTTTTTGTTCATAGACAACATCATACATAATTGTCTTTTCAGGAAATGGAGATGATTCGGCAAATTCTTCACATTCTGTTATTATAGATTTAACCTTTTTTTCAATCTTTTCAATATCAGATTTCTTTCCAAATTTCTTTGAAAGTATTACATTCTCAATCTGAGTAATTGGATCAATCTTTCTATATTCTTCAACTTCCTCCTTTGTTCTATATTGCTGAGCATCTGACATAGAGTGTCCACGATACCTATATGTTTTAACATCAAGAAGTGAAGGTCCTTTTCCAGCTCTAGCATGTTTTACGCATTTATCAATTGCTTCAGCCACCTTAATTGGATCCATGCCATCTACTGGCATCGAAGGCATTTCATATGGCTCTCCTAGTTTCCAAAGATCTTCTTGACTTGTTGTTCTTGCAACAGAAGTACCCATGGCATATCCATTATTTTCTACTATGTATATAACTGGAAGTTTCCAAAGTGCAGCAAGATTAATTGATTCATGAAATGACCCTTGTCTAATTGCTCCATCACCCAAAAAGCAGAGAGTCACACTATCTCTTTTAAAATATTTATCACCAAATGCAATACCCGTTCCGAGTGGAATCTGTCCTCCAACAATACCGTGTCCACCAAAGAAATTATACTTTTTTGAAAAAATGTGCATAGAACCTCCTAAACCTCCGGATGTTCCTGTTGCTTTTCCAAACAATTCAGCCATAACAAATTTAGGATCTTCTCCTAGCCCTATTGCATGGACATGACTCCTGTAAGAGCTAATCATCCTATCTTTTTTTGGATCTGTAGAGTGAAGACATCCCGCAAGAACTGCTTCTTGACCATTGTATAAATGGAGAAAACCTCTAATTTTTTGTTGAATATATTTTGCAGCAAGTTTATCTTCAAACTTTCTCCATAAAAGCATATTTTCATACCAATCTAAATAAGTCTTTCCGGTTATTTTTTTCATATAAATTAGTTGAGGTCTGTTATTCTAAGACGAAGCAAAAATACTCATTTCTTTAGTATATTGCAATAAAATTAAAGTGGATACTAAAAAATTACATTCTTTATTTACTTCATCTAGTGGAGTGTCCATTGATAGCAGAAAAATAAGCAATGATCAAATATTTTTTTCATTGAAAGGTGAAAATTTTGATGGTAATAAATTTGCTCTTGAGGCAATCAAAAATGGAGCTAAATTTTCTATTGTTGATTCTGAAGAATATAAAAATATTAATGATCAAATAATATATGTAAAAGATTGTCTTAAAGCTCTTCAAGACCTAAGTAATTATCATAGGTCACTTTTTGATACAAAATTAATTGGAGTAACAGGTAGTAATGGAAAAACTACAACTAAAAATTTAATTTATTCAGTTCTAAATCAGAAATATAAAGTAATTAAGACTGTTGGTAATCTTAATAATCATATTGGAGTTCCTATTTCACTTCTTAATATTAAAGAGGACGTAGATATTGCAATTATTGAAATGGGTGCAAATCACGTTGGCGAGATTGAAACTTTATGTAAAATTGCAATGCCAGATATTGGGTTAATTACAAATTACGGCCTTGCTCACCTTGAAGGATTTGGAGGATTTAAAGGAGTAATCAAAGGCAAAACCGAGATGTTTGATTACCTAACTCAAAACTATGGACATATAATCTTAAATAATGATGATGTTCTTCAAGTTGAAAACTGTAAAGGAGATTTAGCTATAACTTTTGGTGAAAATGTAGATTCTGAATTTGTTTTTAATTATAAAAAAGTGAATGATGTTCTTCAAATTGAAAATGAGGGGTTTAAATATAAGTGTAATATTTATGGTGATTATAACTTTTCAAATATTGCTACTAGTATTACAATTGGTAAGTTTCTTGAAATGTCAAATTACGATATACAACTTGGACTTGATTCATTTGAAAATGATTCTAATCGATCACAGATAATAAAATATGCAACTAATAAAGTATATCTAGATGCATACAATGCCAACCCTACAAGTATGAAAGCAGCTATTTTAAATTTTGAAAATAGTATAAAAGAAAATAAGATTCTTGTTCTTGGAGATATGTTTGAACTTGGTTCATTTTCTAATAGAGAACACCAGGATATTATTAATTATATTGAAAATAAAGATTATATAAAAGTTTATTTAGTTGGAGTAAACTTTTATGAGTGCATAACCAGTAAAAAAAAATTTGAAAAATATAGATCTACTAAGGATATGTCTAATTCAGTTAGATTAAAGGATTTTAAATCAATGAATATTTTGATTAAAGGTTCAAGAGTAATTGGGCTAGAAGCTCTTATTTCTGTTTAGCTCCTTTGATTATCTCTTCAACAACATCCGGATTAAGCAAAGTTGAGGTATCACCTAAATTTTCAATATCATTACTAGCAACCTTTCTTAAAATTCTTCTCATAATTTTACCTGATCTTGTTTTTGGCAAACCGCTCACAATTTGAATTTTATCTGGTTTTGCAATAGGACCTATTACTCTTCTAACTACATCTGTAATCTCTTTTTTAATAATATCAATTGAAGAGTTAGAGTTCACTATTACATAAGCATAAATACCTTCACCTTTTATATCATGAGGATATCCTACTACTGCAGATTCTATTACTTCCTCATGCTCATTAATAGCATTTTCTACTTCAGCAGTACCCATCCTATGACCTGAGACATTCATTACATCATCAACTCTTCCCAATATTCTTAAATATCCATCATGATCTCTTTTTACTCCATCACCAGTAAAATACATTCCTTTGTAATTTGAAAAATATGTATTAATACATCTTTGGTGATCACCATATATGGTTCTTAAAATAGATGGCCATGGAAATTTGATGCACAAATTACCTTGAACATTGTTACCTTTTAACTCATTACCTTCAGAGTCAACAATTACAGGATGAATTCCTGGCAATGGTAATGATGCGTGTGCAGGTTTATTTGGAGTTATTCCTGCAAGGGCTGAAATCATAATTCCACCTGTTTCAGTTTGCCACCAAGTATCAACTAAAGGACAATTACCTTTTCCAATATTATCATGATACCAATGCCATGCTTCTTCATTAATAGGCTCTCCAACAGATCCAATAACTCTTAAGGACTCTAATGAATTATTTTTTAAGGGTTCTAAACCATGCGCTTGTAATGCTCTAATAGCAGTAGGAGCAGTATAAAATTGATTAATTTTAAATTTATCGACTATATCCCAAAACCTACTTACATTAGGAAATGTAGGTACACCCTCAAACATTACAGAAGTTGCGCCACATAAAAGCGGACCATAAACAATATATGAATGTCCTGTTATCCAACCAACATCTGCAGTACACCAATAAATATCATTTTCATCATATTGAAATACATTTAAAAATGTGTAAGATGAATATACCATATAACCAGCTGAAGAATGAACCACACCCTTTGGCTTACCAGTTGATCCAGAAGTATAAAGAATAAATAACATGTCTTCAGAATCTAAACTTTCAGCCTCACATTCAATAGATTCTCCTTTGATACAATCATGCCACCAATGGTCTCTACCTTCAACCATATTTACAGCTTGTTTTGTTCTTTCAAGCACAATTACATTTTCAATTGTTGAACACTTTTCAAGTGCTTGGTCAACTACAGGTTTAACAGGAATAGTTTTACTACCTCTAAAATTTCCATCAGAAGTTAGCACCATTTTTGCTTGACAATCATTAATTCTATCTGCTAAGGAAGATGAGGAAAATCCTGCGAATACTACTGAATGTATTGCTCCTACTCTTGCACAAGCTAACATTGCGATAGCTGCTTCGGGAACCATTGGCATATAAATTATTATTCTGTCTCCTTTTTTAACACCCCTTTTTTTTAGTGCATTAGAGAACTTACATGTCTTTTCATAAAGCTCTTGATAAGATAAATGAATCGCTGATTCATTAGGATCATTAGGCTCCCATATGATTGCAGTTTTACCACCTCTGTATATTAAATTTCTTTCGAAAATATTTTCTGTAATATTTAGCTTTGCATTTTTAAACCAATTAATATCCACATTTTTAAAATCCCACTCTAATACTTTATCCCACTTTTTTTTCCATGTAAAGGAATCTGCAATCTCAGACCAGAATTTCTCTGGGTCATTCTGACTTAGTTCATACTTTTTGAAATACTCTGAAAGACTTTTAATTCTTTCCATATTTATTTTGGATATCTTATACTTTCGACTAAATCTTTAATATTATTAGGTGTTGGTTTTGTTAACCTTGATACAATTAAAGATACAATAAAGTTAATAATCATTCCTATTGTACCTATACCCTCTGGAGATATTCCAAACAAGTAATTTTCTGGCAAGCCACCCCCTCCTAGTTGGGGTTTAAAATGCAGAATATATATGGCTGTGAAAATAATCCCGGAAAGCATACCAGATATTGCACCTTCTTTATTCATTTTTTTATCGAAAATTCCAAGAATAATTGCAGGGAAGAAAGATGATGCAGCCAAACCAAAAGCGAGTGCTACTACCTCAGCTACAAATCCTGGAGGATTCAAACCTGCTAGACCTGCAGCTACAACTGCTACTGCTATTGATATTCTTGCAGCCCAGAGCTCACCTTTTTCTGATATATTAGGATTAATATTTTTTTTCAAAAGATCATGGGAAATTGAAGTTGATATAACTAACAAAAGTCCAGCTGCAGTTGATAAAGCTGCTGCTAGTCCACCTGCAACAATTAATCCAATAACCCAAGGAGGTAAATTAGCAATCTCTGGATTAGCTAGAACCATTATATCATTATCTATTGTAAGTTCATTAACTTGTGTATCCGCAACATATTGAATAACTCCATCATTATTTTTGTCTTCAAACTCTAGTAATCCAGTATTTTCCCAGTTTTTAAACCATTCTGGCATATCTGCATATTTTGCATTT
>ERZ802819.1483-NODE-1483-length-14432-cov-18.2439_pt1 | contig 14432 bp, 10 predicted proteins | sample MGYA00345647_ERZ802819 | MGnify/ENA primary metagenome ERZ802819 (study PRJEB30503, sample SAMEA104212355) | marine metagenome | biome: Westerlies Biome; feature: [SRF] surface water layer (ENVO:00010504) within the epipelagic zone...; material: water... | reverse complement strand
AAATTACCTTCTCGCCATGAACTTCTAAGACCCGAGGTATCTCCCGCAATACTATCTAATGTAACAAGGTCTTTTTTATCTTGAGTAGACTCACCTGCGATATTTGCAAACAGTCTACTGCCAAACACAACTATTTTAGATAGAACTCCTTTACCAACATATAAACACTCAGCGTCTTTATCTTCTCCCTCATTATCTCCGAGTTTACTTGAGTAATTAGTTCCGCATTCATCATCAACAGCACAGATAAATGCTTTACCCATATCACATTGATTTGCTGATGTGGAAGGTTCGTAAACTGGAAAATAAACCATACCTTTTGTAACAGTAGGCTCAGCTACAACTTTTTGGGCTTTTTTAAGTTTAATGTACCAACCAAATTCTTTTTTATAATTAACGCCACTTATATTTACTGTATCATCAGTGATTAAAGGACATTTAACACCGGTAGGATCATCTGTTGTATCTTGACAGGCTTGTAATGCATTTATTCCAAATGGTGTAACTTGTTTATAATTAGGAAAGTCTTTATCTCTAATTCCAACCATATAATTATCAATTGATGATTGTTTGTTTGTTACACGTTCGTAGTCTCCAGTACCTGTAAATAACCAAAAATTATTTGATGTTTTTCCAATGGCTGCATCCATCCCATGGAACATATACCTTCCATTGGCCTCTGTTGATAATACATCAAACAATGTTGTATTATCATATAAGTCGATTTGTTTTGGATTATCCTCATCGTTATCTGATGTCATGTTTGTAAGATTGATTTTAAAAACCTTTCCTTCAAGATCATTAATATAAACTAATGCTCCTCTATATTTAATATCATTTGACTGATCTGCTGTTACTATGACTGGCGTTGCAAGTACAGAATTTGTAATATTATCATTATCATGATCTGCAATAACTATTTCCTTTTCTACTTTTCCTGGTGCAGAAACATCAAATAGATTAATTACATAAACACCTGAACCTTTAGTACGAGATGTCGCCCCATACCCAGCGCCCATTACAGCTACGTAAATATCATCCACAGTATTACTGTCACCACGGCCATCGTTAGGCATTCTAAATATTCTAGGTGAAGACCAAGTTTCTCCTAATTTAGTATAATTGTATTCAGCAGGTAAACTGGTACTTAATCTTGCAATTGCATCAGTTGTAACAGAAATTTCTAAATCTGTATCATTAACTTTTGATCCAGGTAAACCACTTGTATCCCCATTATAAAAAAGAGTTCTATCAAAAGTAATTTTAGTATCTCCCCCCACAAGATTTACTGTAAAATTAGTTATTTTAGTTCCATTGATGAATACATTCAAATCATCTTTGGTCACTCCAATAACTGGGAATGTCCAAGTATTAGATTCGTAACATGCAGTTAGCAAACTTGAATTACATGTTTTATCTACATCATTATCGTTTGTGTAATTTTCACTAACTGTTTTCGTTTCAACTAAATCTAAGAATGAATAGGTGTCATCAACATATTCATATTCAAATTGATTACCAATATGATCTGTTCTTAATATCTTATTATTAACATCATCATTAAAAATTGTATACAGGTGATAAGGTTTATTCTCATCAGTAATATCTAGCACAGAGAAACCAGCACCACCTCTTCCAAAAGGTACCATCATTATAGAATACCATCCTGTTGTTCCAGTTATTGGATGCTGGATATACATGTCATGTGCAACGGGTGATCCATCAACTCCATAAATAGCACTTGACCCACCTTTATTTTTTAATGAATTGTTATCGTTTAGACTTGTATTAACAACTAATGGCAATCTTCCAGAAATATATGGAGGAACAAAGGCCCATCTCTCTACACCATCTTTTGATTTAAAGGCGTGAAGCATACCATCATTTGCACCAACATAGATTGTTTCTTTTCTATCTGAATTAGCTTGTGCAAATTGTTTGTAGTTTTTTAAGGATCTAAAATAAGCTTCTTGGTGTTCATTTGTAAAATTTGTATCAGCTGATGGCGGACCAACTACAATCATTTCTGAGTGATAAATATCTCCTAAGTATCCATTTGTATTGTCCTCTGTAACCCTTTTTTCTTTTAATATGCAATCACTATCATAATCAAAGTAATCACTTCCTCTTACAAAGCTAATTAGACCTTTTATATCATCATCAGTACCATCTTGTATCGAACTTATACTGTCACCTGCGCCACTACATCGAGCTGTACCTAAATTTAATCCACTTGTTGGAGTATCGTTGTGATAATCACTTACTTCATTTCCAAGAATACTGAACTGTTCATTAATTAGTAATGAATTAGACTCTACAAAATTATTCCATCCACTATCTTGGTATGGTGCAAGTTTTAAAGGTGTCCAAATTCTTCTTTCATTTGGTGCTGGCATTACTTTAGATGCTTCCCAATTACTTGGATGATTTTCATCAATTTCACCTGATACTTTAATCCGTGATCTTGACAGTGTACCTTGCCATTCTCTTTTTTGTCTGTATTTGAATTGCGCTTGATAAAGATTTGCACTCTCTTTATCTTCAATAGTTGCTGTAATTGCAGGAGCTGTAAAAGCTAATTTTTCTGCTTGAATATTTCTTATGATATCTCCTAATCTTGCTCGAAGTTGTGCTGGACCTGAGGCAATAATTGCACCACTAGGGTAGCCTCCATTAACAGAAAGTTGATTAAAAGCTGCCATACCTCCTGGAGAAATTCCAGAGCCATATGCTATTGCAATTGTCTTAACTTTCTTTTCTGATCTTTCTGCAAGATCTTTTATTATACTTAACCCTTGAGCTTGACCTGAGGTAAAATCACCATCACCAATTACAATTACGTGGCTTGCTTGACAATCTGAGTTAGGGTCAATAGGGCTGTCATCTGGATGATCATAATAATCTTTTGCCATCATTGCAAAAAATCTTGCATTAGTACCCCACATGGGCCTAACCATTCTTACTTCTACACCTGTTCTTTGAGCTCCATCTCTTGCAACTTGTACTTCTTGACAATGTACAGCTGAACAAGGGATGCCTTGATTTCTTCCTGTATTCCAACCATCATAACCAGGTAAATTATTTGGACCTACATTATTTACACCACCATAAAGAACACAGTGCCAAGAGTTCCACCACCAATAGTTTCTTAACCACTCCATACCATAATTATTGACAGCATCACGACATCTTACAGAACTAATTCCAAACCTAGAAAATGGTCTACTACTTATCCAAACCTGGTAATCTGACCAAATTCCAAAACCAAAATTAACACTCGAAATTAAGGCACTATCAGTAACTAATGATTGGATTGCATCCTGGGCACCTTTCATTCTTGTTTGAGTTGATCTAAATCCACTAACAGCCTTAAAATTTAAATTATAATCAAAACTTTGTATGGCCCTGTTGTCATAATCTGCCACATAAACTCTTGATTTACCTGAATCTACAGAAATATTATGGGGCCTTCGAAATCTAATACTTGATTTATTTGTTGGGTTATAATTAGAATTTATACCGCTGTTTCTTCCGACGATTTCAATATTTGAAATGCTTGATCCTGAAGTTGTAAATTTTGCCAAACTCGATCTACTCCAGCTAGTTGCAAAGAAGGTATTGCTGTCAGTTGGATGTGCAACGATCCCACTTACTTGAAAAAAACTTGTTGTTTGAAACATTCCTCTGAATGTTTGATCTGGCTCACTACTAAAACAAGCCCCGTTTGGAGCATACTTAAATAATTCATGTGTTCCTCCACCAGCATTAAATTGTCTAAAAGCAACTAAATTTCCATCACCATCAATTGCATATTGTGCGTTGGAATGATCATAAGGGTTAGAACTATTACTCATAATTGTTCTAAGATGGGAAGGATTTGGCACGTTACAATTTGTGACTACATTGTTACGAAGATTTACTTTTATAATTTTTTGGTATCTTCCAGAAATAGCAATTAAATGATCATTATGTAATAAAAGTTTTTCTGCTTGTAATCGATCTTGAATATTTAATGTTACTAATCTCGAACACTGATTAGTTACAGTGTTATATCTATAAATAGCTCTGGTTCGATCGACTGACATAAAGTAAATAGACTGTTCAAAATAAACAATATTTTTTTGTATATTAAGAGTTCTACAATTTGAGCTAAAATCACGAAGTATAGCTCTGTTAGCATGCAATCTTTCTTCTGCATTATCAGTATGGCCACTTTTTCTTACTTTGGCATCGTTACTACTATAGGTAATTACACTGTTGGTATTTGGTATTGGCACAACTGCTCTTGGTCGATTATAATCTATACCAACTGTTGTACCCCAACCCATACTTCCAGATGCATCTAATAATATTAAAACATTAGCAGGAACATCTGCTGCTCCACCTGTTCCAGGTGGAAGTGTTTTAGCATTAACTTGTAAGCTAAAAAAACTTATCAAAAATAATTTAACTATAAAAATTAAATAATTTTTCATTAATTCTGTTCCTCATGATTCATTACTTGAACGCCATCGGAATTTACCAGGGAATTTATTTTTTGATCAAATTGAGTTTTTGATATTGTAAGATCCTCTGTCCATAAATTTTTCTGGGTCTTTAATCTTCTATAAATTATGTATCGTTTCTTTTTTTGCCAAACATTATAATGGTTATAAATTTTTGGATCAGCACCCGTATCAAAATCACCGTAAACTTTTTTGGCATATTTCATTAATGTTAATTTTTCAGTAGCTTTATTATTTCCTGGCTCATTAAATGCAAACATATGAATATTTGCTAAAATGTTATCAAGAAAAGTATATTTAATAACTATGCCATTTAAATTTTGACCTGGACAAATTTCATTAGCTTCAAAATACATATCTGAAATACCCTCTGGTCTTTCTCCATATTCTTTGACTAATTTTGGAGTAAATTTTTTACCAAATTTTAAAATATGTTTGCACGCAGAATATGCATTTGAGGAGGTAAAGAGTATTAAACTAAATATTATGATAAATTTTTTTAGTCTCATTTAAGTTCTTATATTAAGGTAAATTTAAAAATTTTATATACATAAAATATACATAAATCTTAACTAAAATGTTCAAATTGAGCCAATGAGAATAAAAATTATTATTTTTTAAATACTAGTTGTTAGGAAGTACTAATGTGCTCTCTAGTGGAACAATTATTTTACCATCATCAAATATCCCACAACCATACACCCTATAAGCCATCCCATTATTGGCTGCATCTGTTGCTCCTTTTTTTATACTTTGTCCTTTACCTTTAAAAGCTGCTACTCCAATTTGAGTTAAAAAATATTGAAATTTAAATTTTGCTAATCTAGTTCGCTCTTTAGCATCATCTATAACATTATCAGTAATAAAAGTTCTATAATTTACATCTGCGTAAACTACAGATTTGGTGGCAGAATCTGGATCTGTTGGTAGTGGTCCAAATGCTGCTTTAAATGTAAGGCGATCAATATCAGAAAAACTATTATAACATGCTGCTACAGTTGCATGAGGTGGATCTGTAACAGTGGTATTATTTGGTATTAGTCCACTTTTCTCTGTATCACGAGTACCATCATTTTTATAAGGACCTAAAAATTGATTTATTATATATTTTTCGCCTTCTAATAATGCAGTTTCAGCAACATAAAAAGTTTGCTGAAATTCATCGCTGACATTATTGCTTTGATGATCACTGGCTGAAATTACAATTAATGCTCCACCCATTAAAGACATGGCCATTAGTAAAACTAAAGATAAAACTAGTGCAAAACCTTTTTCATTTTTATTTTTCATTACTCTAATCCTATATTTCTTGCATTTGCAGTCACACTAATGGTGTCTCTTAAATATTTATCTTGTGGTTCAATTAAAGCTCTATCTTTGGTAATTGACATTATTTTTCTGACCGTATTATCTAATTTAACATCTGATCTATAAAATGGTTTTGATGAACGTACTACTAAACTAATATCTATTGTTCTTACATCATAAACTTTTGCATCTGAAGGAGTTATGGTTCCATTTGATGTTTCACCAATCATTTGACCTGTTTCATCAAAGGGAACAAAAACTAAATCTTGCACATAATCTAAAACTTTTTCATCTTTATAAGTAGTATCATCAGAATCTGCAGAAGTTTCTTTCCATTTGTTTTCAGTATTATCCCAAAGTTCCTTAGATTTATAAATTGCAAATCCATCTATTTTTGTTGCACCTCCAGCAATAGTTTCATCAATTATATCCGAATTTTTACATTCATAAGTAATTTTGTATCTTATAAAATCAAATCTATCTCCTTCAGCTTTTGATTTTTCATACTTTATGCTGCCGTATACAATTTCTAATTTATCGCATCCATTTGTTTTTTTAAATCCCTTACCTTTTGTAATTTTAACAGGATTGTGTTCACTAGATGCCGCAATATCATCACCAACATATTTATAACCTGCCATTCTAACTTCTCTTAAGATTTGTCCTACCAAATCTCTTCCAGCTTGACTTATTTTAGCTTTATCAGTTACTTGTTGATACGTACTATTTACAACTGAATAAGATGTAAACATCGCACCCATCATTATACTTGAAATTACAACTGCAATTAAAATTTCAATTAAAGTAAATCCAGCAACCGCATTTGATCTTTTTTTCATCATTGAATTTGAAAATATAATCTTTTTGTTTTGTCTTGATTTAATTTCATTTCCATTTTGCCAACATAAATATCATCATGTTCCTGAGGTTTTGTAACTGCACATCCCGTATGACAAATTTTATAAACATTTAGTTTTTTACTTTCAGAGGATGCATCTTTACATTTTAAATAATTTTTAGCCATTCTTGATGTCCATTTATCCATTTTATTGTCTACCGCATTATTTTCAACAAAGTCCGTAATAATAGTTGGAGTATTATTTCCGCATTGATCAGTCTTTAATGTCCAGGGGTTTTTAATTAAGTAATCAATAAATTTTAACGACTCTTTTTCTTGTTCTCTGTCAGAATATAAATCTTCTGCAACCATTCCCGCAAGATAAGTAGCCTTTGTTCGCTCCCCAGATACATCAATGGATCGAACTGAATATTGAACCATTTGAAATACCGCAATAAATCCAATTCCAATAATAGCTGTTGCAACTAAGGCTTCTATTAAAGAAACACCTTTTTCACAGATTTTTTTTAGCTTTTTATCTACTTTGCCATTTTTCTTTTGCATAATTCCACTTATATTTTTGTACCAAACCAAATCTAGAATAATTTACTAAGTATACTGGTTTTTTATCTTCTTTATTAAAACTTTTATTTACCGCATCACAACTCTTTTCTTTATGGTGGCAGACTGCAACAAATTGTTTAGTGCCTTTTTCAAGTGTTGTATTACCTTGCGAAAGAGCTTGGTTCCATAACTTAAAATATTTTCCACCTTTAGAAAAACAAATTGCAGCTCCAGCATTGTCTGCTAAATGAAACAATTTAATGTCATCTAATTCATAACTTATTATTTCTTCAGCAGGAGTGAAGAAGGGTGAAACTTTACAATCAGGTGTAGTTCCATTGTTTAACTCAGTTGAAAATTTTTCTTGTTTTATTCCTTTTGCAAGTATTTTTATTTTTGAATTTTCTGTAGTAATTTCTACTCGAACATAGGGATAAACTCCACGTTCAACTTGTGAGGTGGCACTGGTAAAGACTGATGCAATTCTTTCAGTTTGAGCTCTTACTTTTCTATCTTGTTGCCATTTTGTAAAGTTTGGAAAACCTATACCTGCAATCACTCCTATAATTGCAAGCACGACTAATATTTCAAGAAGTGATAAACCTTTAATGTTCTGCTTTTGCTGCACTAGCATCTATCTTACCAGAAGTTACAAGATCTTGAATAGATTTTTCCATTGTAATCATTCCATCTCTAACTGCTGTTTGCATAACGCTTGGGATTTGATGGATCTTAGCTTCTCTTATTAAGTTTTGAATAGGGGGTGTACATTTCATAACTTCAAAAGCGCCACATCTTCCTTGCCCATCTTTAGTTTTAAATAATCTTTGTGTAACAACCATCTTTAGTGACGTTGAAATTTGTGCTCTTATTTGTGCTTGTTGTTCTGGAGGAAATACATCAATAATTCTATTGATTGTACTTGGTGCTCCACTTGTGTGTAGTGTTCCAAAAACTAAGTGACCAGTTTCAGCAGCGGTTAAAGCCAAACTTACAGTCTCAAGATCTCTCATCTCTCCAACTAAAATTACATCTGGATCTTCTCTTAAAGCAGCTTTAAGTGCGGCTGCAAAAGATTGAGTTTGTTTTCCAACTTCTCTATGAGAAATAATACTTTTATTATCTTTATGAATAAATTCTACTGGATCTTCAACTGTGATTACGTTTGCAGTTCTTGTTTTGTTAATTTCATTTACAATTGCGGCAAGGGTAGTTGATTTACCTGAACCTGTTGGTCCAGTAACCAAAACCAATCCTTTGTGCATATCAATTATATCATAAAGAACTTGCGGAAGACTAAATTGATCCATATCTGGAATTTTACTTTCAACTCTTCTACAAACACAAGCCGGTCCATTAATAGTTTTATAAAAGTTTGCTCTAAACCTAAGTCCACTTAAATTAATTGCAGTATCCAGCTCATGTGTTGTCTCAAATTTTTCAAGCTCTCCTTCATTACAGTTCATTGATAACAAATCTTTAAGATCTTGGGCTGTAACATTAGTTTCTTGATCCATTATAATTTCTCCGGTTTGTCTATAAGCAAGAGGAGATCCTGCTCTAATGTGAAAATCGGATATCTTTTTATTATCTTTTGCTAATTGTTCTAATCTTTCAAACATTAAAGCTTGATACATCATTATTAAAAAATTTGCATATAAATTATATATTTGACCCATTTTAGTCACTTATATGCTTTATAGGAATAATGTATTAAATTTTTTCTTTGATTTTTTCCTCTTTATTAATACTAACATTGTCATACAACTTATAATATAATTTATTAAAGTATAAATTGATGAAAAATCCGTTTGCAAATTTATTCAAAAAAAAAACTGATGGTACTCCTAATATTGTACCAGCACCATCATCTTCTGAAAAAAAAGAAAGTTTTTTTAGTAAATTTTTTAAAAACAAATTAGGGAAATCTTCAGTACAGGGTGAAGAAATAATAGGTGTAGATTTTTCTAATAATGAAATTAGACTTGCACAAATAAATGCAGATAAATCCAATCAGTGGATTTTACAAAAATTTTACGCTCATAAGTTTGAAGGTATCAGTGAAGAAGCAAATATTTTAGATCACCAAGATAAAATTGCAGACGAGTTAAAAATTGCATTACAAAAAGGAAAATTTGATACTGCAAATGCAGCAATAGCAATACCTGTAACTAGTGCAATAATAAGAGTGGTTACAAGTCCATTGATGACAGATGAAGAATTAAACAATGCTGTAAAAACAGATTCTTTGTGGGAAAATTTAGTTCAACTTACTGATAACTTGGATGATTACTCTATCTTTCACCAGGTAATAAATAGAGACACAACTGGTAATACAATGGACATTCTGTTTGTTGCATCAAAACTTGCAGATATAAATAGTTATACAGACATAGTTGAAAAGGGTGGACTGAATGCAGTTATCATTGATGTAAAATGTTTTGCATTAAAATCTGCGGTTGATCAAATCAATCAAATTTCTGGCACAATTGAAGACTCTAATTTAACAGCGGTTTTAGAATTTGGTTTAGATGAAAACTATGTAATGATTTTATACGAAAACAATCCAATTATTACTGATATATTTATTAGAGGTCAGGATAGAAAAACTTTAGTTGAAAGCAGTAACCCTGAAGAGATGGACGCGCTTGTAAGGAGATATATTACTCAAGTGAAACAAGCGGTGCAAGATTTTGAAACTAAATATGAAAAGAGAATAAGAAATTTAAAAGTAACTTCAAATTTAGAAAACGTTGAAACTTATTTAGCTAGTTTTAGAAAAAATTTAGTCAATACTGGTTTTCAATTATTTGATCCTTTAGACGGTGTTAAAGTACCTGCTCAATTTGAAGAAAATGTTAATTTGCAAAATCGTTCTCACTTATCGACTGTTATAGGTTTAGCTTTTAGAAAGTTAGATGTTTTTGGTTATTTCAAATTTGTAACAGCAGTTAAAAATATTAACCTTCTTCCAAACAGAGATACAATGATGAAACAAAAAAGAGCAAAAGCTTTCTCTAATTTTGCTTTTAAAGGAATAGTTGGCGTTGTATCAATTTTATATATAGTTTTATTTGGACTAGCATTTTGGCAAATCAATACATTAAATGGAAAGATTGCTGACTATGATCAAGTTGTTCAAAATCATCAGACTAAATCTTTAGAAGCTACAAAAGTTGCAAAAGAACTTGGTCAGCTAAAAAAAGCATTAGAATTAAGTAAATCTATTAAATCTAATAAAAAAATTAGTTTCAGAGTATTGGCACAAATTGCATCAGCAGTGCCAAAAAGAGTTAAATTTTTAAAATTAGATTATAATGGCTCAAATAAAATAATAATTGAGGGATTAGCTTCTAGTGACCAAGATATTTTAAAACTAATCAGCAATTTAAATAATAAAAAGCTTATTTCTCAAGCCTCTCTGGCGAGTATGTTGTTACCCAATTCGAACAGTGGTGCAAGTAACAATATGAAAGGTTTTATTATAATGTGTAAATTGGAGAATGCATAATGGATCTAAATAATATTACAGTTGATAGTTTAAAAGAAAAGTTTGCAGCATTTGATCGTAAAACTTTAATAAAATTTGGTATTGGAATAGGCGCAATTATTTTATTTTTGATTATTTATTTTGCAATTTTAAAACCAATGGTTGACGAACGTAAAGCAAAGTATGCTGACAAAACTTTAAAAGTTACAGAGATACAACAATTTGAAAATGATATAGCGTCTATTAAATCTCAAATAAAAAAAATTGAGCCAATCGTTAAAAAGAATTCAACATTGTTTCATTCAAAAGCAGAAGTTGAAGGTTTGTATGATAGTCTAAGTAGATTTGCTTCAAAACATAACTTAGTAATTTCAAAAATTACAAAAAAGAAAGCGAAGCCAGTGTTGAAGCCAGGCATTGCACAACAGGCAGAGGAACTATTAAAACAAAATCAAATTTCTTATTACAAAATACCTGTAGATTATGAAATTAAAGGGAACTTTTTAAATTACATAAAATTTAAAAGATCAGTCTCTAAAGCAAAAAAAATGCTAAACTTTGATAAAGAGTTGATTAACCTTGTTCAAAGCGATAAGAATGGGGCAATCATTGTTAACGGAGAATTAACTATTGTAGGATTACCAAATGAATTTTTTTAAAATCTTATTAACATTAATTTTTTTACTTTTTTCAACTGCAACGTTTAGTGATAATCATGAAACAGGAAGCAATGTAGAGTTAAGTGATGAAGCTAAACAAATGCTTGAAGAATTAGAGGAAGAGGTTCCATTAAATGATCCTTTTGCTGGAAATGAAGGAACTGCTGGTGGAGCAGTTGATCCAAGTATTTCTGAAGAAGAGCAAGAAGATGAAATGAGTTTATACAAATTCAAATTAGCAGGATTAATTTCAGGAAAAGATAATAGCTATATTTCATTAGTTAATTCAAGTGGAGAAGTAATTTCAGTTACGATCGGACAATATCTTGGAAAAGTTAAACTTGTAGATTTAAGACTAAACGAAGCTATTTTTGAAAAAGACGATGAAAAATTTATCATTATAGATTTTAACAATTCAATAAGGGAAGTAGATGAATATTAAACCTTACACAAAATTATTTGGAATTATTATTTTAGGTTTAATCCTAAGTGGATGTCAGGCAGTCAAACAAGCAAACAAACCTTTCAAACACAATACACCTTTAATAAAAGGTAATATTAAAGAGGATGGTAAAGCTGAAATACAAAAAACTTTAGAGCTTGGTCCAAAACCTTCAGAAGGTGAAAAAGTTTATGGAAAAAGAAAAAAAATATCTTCAGAAGCTCAAAGAAACTATTTATTAATTCCAGATACCTTTCCACTTTTAAAACAAAGAGTTACTTTTAAATTTAAAAACTTAGATTTTAAAGAAACAATGAAGCTAATGGGTAAAGTTGGTGAAATAAATGTATTAGTTGGTGATGAAGTTGCTGGTTCAATATCAGCTGAATTAGTTGATGTTCCTTGGGACAAGGCATTTCAAGCACTTCTTGATATGAAAAATTACGCATCAGATATAGATGTAAACTCTAATTTAATCAGAGTGCATTCACCCGATACTTTAACTTCACAAGAAAACTATAAATCTGATAGAGCACAAGCAGTCAGAAGAAAAGTTGAACTTGAAGATAGTGTTGAACCAATTATCTCTGAAATTTTCAGACTTTATTATATAACACCTGATCAAGCTAAAGCTACTTTAGAAGAGTTATTTACACAAAGATCTGGGGACTCTTCTTTTATACCAATTCAAGTTACTGAGGAAAAAACTACACGATCGATTATTGTACGAGGTAAAGAAAAAGATTTAAACGTGGTTGATAAATTAATTAAAGAAATAGATGTAAGAACAAAACAAGTTTTAATTGAAGCATTTATTGTTGAAGCAAATTCAGATTTTGAAAGAGCTCTTGGAACAAGACTTGGTGGATATTATTTAAGAAGGGGAAATAATATTGGAGGAGTTTCTGGAGCGAGTTCTGGAAGTGCTGATGGTACAGATTTAAATACAGTTGCTAATCTTGGTTCTGCAACAGACAGTATAACTGATTTTGCGGCAACAGGTGCAACAAGTGGTATTGGAATATTGAGAAGAACTGGCAGTGCAGTTTTAAAAGCAGAAATTACAGCATTAGAGTCTCTTGGCTTAGGTAAAACAATTTCAAACCCTAAAGTATTTACATTAGACAACCAATCAGCAACAGTCACACAAGGTGAAGAAATTCCATATCAAACAACATCTGAAGGAACAACTACAACATCATTTAAAGAGGCTGCATTAAAATTAGAAGTTACGCCAAGCATAATTGGTGATGGAAATGTCTTATTAAGCATAAAGGTAAATAATGACACACCAAATAGATCTGCTGGTGGAGACGAACCACCCATCAATAAAATGGAAATTGTGACAAAATTACTGGTAGCTGATGGAGATATCGTTGTAATTGGTGGTATAAAAAAGAACGTAATAGCTAAGAGCAAAAGCCAAACTCCAGGTTTAGGCAATATGCCAGTGATTGGAAATCTATTTAAAGGTAAAACAAATTCTGATAACCTAGATGAATTGTTGGTGTTTATTGCTCCAAGAATTTTATAATGATAGATATTAGTAGAGAGTCAGAAATAAATTTAATAAATATTTTAATTGACCAGGATATAATTTCTGGAAAAGATTTACTTGATATAAAAAAAGCATCAGCAGATGGAGAAAAATCTCAACTGGATGCAGTATTTGAATTAAAAATTACTGATGAAGATAAAATTTTAGATCTTCTTGTAAAAGAACAATCATTACAAGTTGCAAGTTTAAAAGACGAAGCAGTTACACCAGAGCTACGTGCGATCCTTCCTTCGAACTATATAAGAATGAATTTTATTGCACCATTTAAACTGGATGGAAATATTCTTCATATTGCAATATCTGATAGTTCAAAATTAAGCCTTATGAGAAATTTAAAAACTATCACAAAAAAAGAAATTGAACTTCATGCTGGTAAGGTTACTGAAATTTCTGATTTTATTAAAAAATTACTTCAAGAGGGAGAAACAACGATTGAGAATATTCAACAGGCAAACAAAGAAAAGATACAAACCTTTGATTATGAGGTAGATGAAAATGCCGAGGTATTAGACGAGACACCAGAAGAGGATATAGAGGCATTAGAAAACGAGTCTGAGGTTATTAAGTTTAGTACTGCTGTTGTTGCTGAAGCAATTAAATTAGGAGTATCTGACATTCATATTGAACCTTACAGATTTAGTTCAAGAGTGAGATATAGATTAGATGGAATGTTAAAAGAACAAGAACATTTTTCAAAATTTCTTCATTCAAATTATGGAGCAGTTGTTACTAGATTTAAAATTATGGGTAAACTTGATATTGCAGAAAGAAGGTTACCACAAGATGGAGCTATTCCTTTTAAAATTGATGGTAAAGTAATCGATCTTCGTCTTTCAATGTTGCCTACAGCAAATAATGAGAGAATTGTAATGAGGGTTCTAAACAAAGATGCTGGTGATATAAGTTTAGAGCAATTAAATTTTGAAGAAAATGATTTAAAAAATTTAAGAAAAGCAATTCATGGCACACAAGGATTAATATTAGTTACCGGTCCGACAGGATCTGGTAAAACCACAACTCTTTATAGTATTTTAAAGGAAGTATCTAAACCTCACTTAAATATTTTAA